>ERZ1027231.299-NODE-299-length-17158-cov-22.771853_pt1 | contig 17158 bp, 12 predicted proteins | sample MGYA00520866_ERZ1027231 | MGnify/ENA primary metagenome ERZ1027231 (study PRJEB33311, sample SAMEA4378411) | marine metagenome | biome: Marine biome; feature: Fjord; material: Water | collected 2014-07-20T08:00:00Z/2014-07-... | depth 75 m ...
GGGTGCTTCCCTATTGTTAAGTGCTTGTGGTTCGGGTTCTAGTGGTGATTCGCCTGCCCCGGACCTTCCTGTAACACCCGAGCCTGATGTGGTGTGGCCAGTGAATGACACCGGTTTACGAGGGGCGCTGCGAGATACCAATGGTGAAACTCTCAGTGTCAGTGGCAAGCTCAACATTAAAGTCCCCGATAATAGCGAAGACATAAATCAGTACGCACTTTACTGGATAGATGCCATAACGGAAGAAATACAAGGGGATGCTATTTGGGAAGTTTTACCCGAGGAATTAAATCCTGATTTACCCCAGGTAGAAATCAATGAAAGCCTTATTATGCCTAATGCGGATGTTCAGTTGATATTAATCGCCAAAGATTCTCAAGGAGAAACACTCTTCAGCGATACCGTTTATTTTCGAGACTTTACCGGTAATGCATTGTTAAGTGGTAAAGGTGGCACGGCTTTGCAAAGCTGGATCTACGGTGAAGACAGGGACTTCTTGTTTGCCCATTTCGATACTATAAACGGTACCGATTTTTGCAAATTCGATAACGGCCTAGTGATGATAGTTGATATGGAAAATGAACGAGATCAGCGTGCAACCATTAATGCAGACGATATTCTTTATCCTGCTTATTCATTTGATTGTACCGAGAGCCTAACCCATAACGCCAAGCCGGTATTTAGCATAGATACCGAAGAAGAAGATGTTGTGGTGACTTACTCGGCGCTTAATGATGCACTGCATTACGCTACTGTTACCCATGATATGTTTTTTAAATATTTAGGGCGTCCGCCTTTTGCAGATAAAATGCGTTTAAGGGTTCATTATGGCAGCGATTTTAGTTCAGCTGTATTTTGGGATGGAAGTTACGCAAATTTTGGCGATGAACTTTTTAGTAGTTCATATGGCAGTGTCGGCCTAGATATTCTATCCCACGAGTTGGGGCATGGTTTTTTAAATTTTAACTCTCAATTAACCTTAGATTTTTCCAATTACACAAAAGATGCGCTTACTCTACATGAAGCCTTTAGCGATCTCACTGCTGCGGCTGCGGTATATTTTTACACGGGAGAATTACACTGGTTACACGGAGAAGAAACACAATCTCCACATGCCCGCGATGCCAGTAAAATCATTACCGAAGAGGGCGCCTTTCCCAGCTATTTAGATCACAATCCTGGGGAGGTTAATCAGTATTTAAGCATTGGTTTTATCTCCTATCCGTTTTTTCTGTTAACCAATAAGTGGGATATTAATCGTAGTTACTCTGTCTTTTTAGACGCTGCTCAATATTGTTGGGCACCAACCTTAGATTTCACTGAAGCGGCTCAATGTGTGCTGGAGGCGGCCGAGAATAAAGGAGAATCTAAACAGGATGTTATCGATGCGTTTAAAACTGTAAAAATTAAATTATTTGATGAAGGTACTCTGGCTCACTTTGATTTTGAATTTAAAAAACAAGTAATCTCCTTTAGTGATACCAGTGTCAGTACCAGCCAGGCTAGCAACTGGCATTGGGACTTTGGTGATGGCAACACGTCTAGTGAACAAAACCCGGTGCATGAATATGCCCAGGGTGGCTTTTATGAACCGGTATTAATGGTCACCGACTTGCAAGGAGATACCGACACTTATAGCCGCCCTGTGGATGTCTTTAGTGAATATTGTGTTCCAAGCATTGGCAGTTATGGCAAGGTGTTTAATCAAGTTTTAATAAACGATACCAGCATCGATACCAGCCTAGACCCTAGCCAATATGATTACACCCAAAACGTAATTCAGATCACAGACATTAATGATATTCGGATTAGAGTAGAAGGTGAGGAAGATAGAAGCACCTCTCAGAACTGGGTGATATGGTTAGATGTTAATGATGATGGCATCTTTGATGGTAACCTGGGTTCAGAAGAGATTCTAGCGGACATCAGTATTGCCAAGGATAACGACTATGCATTAGACACCACAATTTCTTTACCCGATAACACCGACCCAGGTCCATTAAGGTTAAGGATTTCAGGTGATTTTTCTTTTCAAAAGCCGTGTAATACACGGGCCGTGACCACCATAGATGTATTAATAGAGGCGCCATAATTTCAAACAGGTCAGATCTTTAAGCGTGCTTAACTAAGTATTTTAGTTAAGCCTTTTAGTTTTAATTCAGGATATATTATCTGGCCTGCTTTCTGTTTCTTTAATACCTTTCACACTACAAAAATAATTCCCCTAAACCATTTATGCATACCGAATTTATGCTTGCATCAGGAGCCAGCAGGTTAATGGATTTTAATACTTCTTCTAAAGTTAACTTAAAATCTCTTCAGAACTTAGAGCATATTGATCGTTCATATCAAATATATGCTGGGGTATTTTCAGCTTGTAGGGACTGTACCTCGGGCTAAAAGGCACTAGGCTCGCTTTTAGATAGCGCCAATATTCAGTTTTCATGAAGCGCCCTAGTCGTTTAATTTTCCCCTTGTTGCCTCCGTACTCAAGTTGTATACGTTGGCGTTCCTGTTTTAACATAAGCTTCATTACGTTCACCACAAACTTACCTATGTGGCCGTAAACAAAGGCGATCATCTTGGCGCGATAAAGATAACCACCATAAAGATCATGATATACATCAAAGGCAATAGTGCGATGCTCAACTTCCTCACCAAAATGCCAGCGAAATAAATCCCCTGCTTCCCCTTGGACACGGCTACACATGCCACCATCCAATGCCACTATCGACATACCAGAAGTAAGGGACTCAAATCCTTCTATGTAAGCGATATTAAACTTAAGGTCTTTGTTTTCCAGAAAATCGGCAAACTGATTTTTAATTTGTTGTTCGTATTTTTCAACCCCAGGATAACGCTTGCGTACTACCTCGTTGTATCTTTGGTGTTGCTGATAATGCTGTGCTTCTTGTTTAATAAAAAGTTGCATGGATTGTTTAAGTGCCGGGTCTTGAATATCTGGCAAGGCTTGCTTAAAGGCGCGAATTCCATAGGGTTCTAAATAGGGTAAAATTAACGATATGGCGTTTAAATAGCAGGCGCTTTCTGGATCATCTGTCACAAACAGCATGTCCATATCATCTTCAATTTCAAAAAACATTTTACGCACAACCAGAGACATAATAGCGATTCTTCTTATTTTTATATGAAACTAGAGGTTAAGTAATGTGGGTTTTTAAGACTATGTCTGAAGGTGCAGGTTTGTGTTTGTAGGCGCCATTTTATGGGAACAGTGGCATGGAAGAAAAGGCTTAGCTGAGATTATAAGTATCGCGATAGCGGGCTGGCCATTGGCCTTTATATTTCTTAAATACCTTTGAGAACGAAGCCCTGTCGGAAAATCCCAGCTGGTTGGCAATTTCATCTAGGCTTACATTAGGTTGCTGCAATAAAGTACAGGCTTGCTCCACCAAAAACTGGTATTTAACCTGGCTAAAGGACGTAGCTTCTTGTTTTAGGCGTCTTTGCAAAGAGCGTGTGCTCATGGCGCTTAGTTTTGCACAATCCTCCAAACTTAAATTATTAAGTTTATTTAACTTGGCCTGCTTTTTAAATAAATCGTGAATCTCATAGGCCAAGCCTTGCAGCTTAATGAGCTGCTGGGTTTTAACCAAAAGTGCCTTTTTGGATTGTATATGCAAGGGTTGGCTATGGGATAGTAGTGGGGAGAGGGCGGTACCTGATTTTAAAACCATACGATTATCAATTTGGTTAAATAATACCGGAACATTAAAATAATTTTCATATTCACTAAGAAATGCACTGCTATCACTTGAAAAGTGCACCTCATAAATAAGGCCCTCTGTCATTAATTGCTTTGGCAGGAATCTTTTGCACAAACCAAAGGCCGACTCCAGCATAAAATCCTGACTGGCCTTTGGCATCTTATCTACATTACAAATTAAATAATCTGCATCTGCACCCGTTTCATATTTAAGGTGCATGCCTATTAACGCGTAAGGCCCCACCTCCATTAAGCTTTGCATGGCCGTTGTTAAATCCAGGCCGGTGGCGATAACGGTAACAATTTCACTTAGTGGCTCAAAACTCATTTCATCAATGAAGGGCAGATAGGTATTAAAAGGGGCGCTTTTTAATAGTGCCTCACCAAAACTATTTAGCTGGCTGTATTTAACGCTAGCTTGGCTTAGTAAATCAAACGGCAAGGTTTCTAATGCCTCTTGAACAGGTACACCACAAACACTGGCAGAACGAATCATAGAGTGGGCAAACTCAATGGGAACGATCAGGTCCTTTGTAAATTGGAACGTCTGTTGTGGTGCCATGCTAAAAATCCTGACGCATAAGGTTAAGGAAATTGGGTGATTTCCAATAATGATTATACTGAATTTTAAAGACTTGCCTGAATTTGTTTTGTAGGGATTAACCTGGGTTGGAGTGTTTACAGAAATGGCGGGCTTTATGAACACAAACAAAAAGGAGTCTGGTTAGGCTCCTATTTGTTTTAAAGGAATCGCTTTAACTCAGCAGCTTTAAATTAAAAATGATAATTAGCCGAAACTGTAATATTGGTTAAGTCAGCTCCACCATCTAACGACGCATACTTGTACTGGGTGCCCAGTGCAAAGTTATCCACCACCTGGTAAGACGCACCCACTGCGTAAGTAATTTCATCGGAAGTAGCCGATAAACTACCAAAGCCATCCGACTCCACATCATTTGTTATTGTCTCGTAAGCCAAGCGGCCAAACACATCAACCCTAGGCATGGGGTTGTAGGCAAGCTTGGCACCAAAAGCCAGGCTGCTAATGTCTTGGGTGGTGGTCACTTGTTGGCCAAAAAAATCATCGGTAGAGGTTAATTCAGCGTACTGGTTGTAACCCACCTCGGCGGCTATTTTAATCTTGTCTTGCTGGTAAACATCGTAGCCGCCTAGAATACTGAAGCTGGTATCGCTTTCGCTAGCTATGTCGGTATTGCCAAGCGAGGCTTCAACATAATATTTTTCAGCTTGCGCAGATAGAGTAAAAAGAGTGGCGGCAATGGCTGAAATAAGAGTGGTTTTGTTCATGGTGATCATCCTGTTTTAAATTCCGTGTTGTTCAAGCAAAGTGTTGTTTGCTGCGACGGATTTAAGATTATCAAGCCAAGATGAACTGAATATGAACGAAACTGAACAGGCTAAATAAGCACTTCTATCTTAGCCCCTCCCATATCAGAGCGCTCTATATTCAGCCGCCCCTGATACTGATCCACTATGTCTACCACCATGGCCAGGCCAATGCCTTGTCCCTGGTGCTTTTGGTCGGCTCGTACGCCACGTTGTAGCATTTCTTCAGCCATTTCTATAGGAATGCCCTTACCGTTGTCTTCCACCGTAATACGGCATCTTAATAGCTCGCTTAGCTGAATATTTTTTGCGCTAATTGTAATCTGGCCGTTGCCATATTTACCGGCGTTATCCATTAAATTACCCAGCACCTCCATTAAGTCACCCTCGTCACCTTTAAATACAACGCTGGCTTCAATGTTTAGGGCAATGCTGTGCACACTTTCAAAATACACTTTTTGAATGATGGCCTTCATGCGCTCCACTAGGGGCAATACCAATAGCGATTTTTGCATTGTCTGTGGGCCTACTTGCACGGCCCGCTGCAATTGGTGCTGCACAATTTCGTTCATGCGAACTACCTGTTGGCCAAGCAAGGCAAGGTCTTCCTGTTTGTTTTGAGCAACATCGTTATCTGAATTAGTGAGTATTGCTTGAGTATATTTCTCTTTATCCACTATGCCCTGTAACACCGCCAGTGGTGTTTTTAAACTGTGGGCAAGGTTGGCTAAAGTATTACGATAGCGGCTGTGTTGACGTTTTTCGTGTTGCAATAATAGGTTTAAGTTTTGGGTTAAGCCATTCAACTCAAGTGGATAGCTGCCCGATAACTGTTCTTGGTCGCCGTTTTCAATGGACTTTAAATCTAACGCCAACTTAGACAGGGGCGTTAAGCCCCAATAAAGGGTCAGGGTAAATACAGTTAATAATAAAACCGCCAATATGGCTAAGCCCGCCCATAGATATAAGCGATATTGGCCCAGGGTATTATTAAAGTGGGTGGTAGATTCGGCAACGGTAAAGGTATAACCCTGAAGAGTTTGGTTTTCTAATTCCCAAGCAATGCCAAAGCTTAATGAAAAAAACTCGCCGTCATTAAGGCTTAACAGTACCTGGCTTTTTTGCCCAGCTTTTTGAATGGCGTTTTTGGCTTTAATTAAAACGGCCTGATAACTCTGGGCCGATTGTGAGCGCCACACCTCTTGCCCGTGTTGGTCGTGAATGGTGGCAAACAAGCCCGAATCTATTTGGTTAAATCTGGGGGCATTTAGTTGCTGTGGGATATTCAATCGGTCGCGCTCAAATTCCGATGCGCCCATTAACAAATAGATCTGCGTTTGTAAGCGGTCGTTTAATTCGGTATCCAAACTTTGTTTAAAGGCTTGATCCAGTATTAATGCAGTTAAGCCTATGAAAATAATTAACACCGCACCACATACTAGTAAAAGGCGGCGGCGAAGTGAGTAGTTCACCTGAACGCTTGGCTTTTCTTCTATGGATGGGCTTTCTATGTGAAGGCTGTTCAATGAAGTGCTTTCCATAATTACTGCGCTCTAGCCTAAGCTAAAGCGATAACCCTGGCCGCGAATGGTTTCTATGGGTTTGTAGTCCGACTTAGGATCAAGTTTCTTTCTTAAGCGCCCCACAAATACTTCAATCACATTACTGTCGTGATCAATGTCTTCATCGTAAATGTGTTCGGTTAATTCAAATTTAGAAATCACCTTACCCGGGTTCATCATTAGGTATTCAAGTAAACGGTATTCATAGGCGGTAAGGGTGATATCACTGCCGTGTAGGCTCACTTGTTTTTTGTGGGTATTAACTGAAATGGGGCCTTTTTCTATGGTGGCCTGTGCCATGCCCGCATACCGGCGTTGTAAGGCATTTAAGCGCGCTAATAATTCTTCTAGCTGAAACGGTTTAACCAAATAGTCATCGCTTCCGGCTTCCAAACCTTCTACCTTGTCTTGCCATTTTCCACGGGCGGTAAGAATTAAAATGGGAAACATTTTTCCTGCCGCGCGCAGTTTTTTCACTAATTCAATGCCGTTAAGTTTTGGCAAACCCACATCTATAATGGCCAAATCAATGGGGAACTCTTGCCCCATGTACAAACCTTCTTCACCATCGGGGGCCACATCCACCGCGTAACCAGAATGGGTTAAGGCTTGTTTTAGTTGGCTGGCGATATCCTTGTCGTCTTCCACCACTAATACACGCATTATTTTATGAGCTCGCCTTTGCTGGCATCAATAAACACGGTCTTAATTACGCTTTGTTTGGTGAGAATTTTAACGCGATACGCTTGAACGCCGCCTTTATCGGTCAGCTCATTAGAGAGTACTTTACCGGGAGTTGCGTTTTGGGCTACTTCTAAGGCTTTTTTAAGGCTAATGGCAGGGTCACCGGCCCACACCAGGTTTGCCCCAAAGGTGAGGATTAGCATTAAAAAAAGGTGCGGCTTCATGGTGTCTCCAAGCTCAAGCAGTATTTTGCAGGGGCCTATAATACCTGTTTATGAGTGATTTACTAAGGGGCGAGATGATTGTGGCGGTATTGGCTAGCAGTTAAGCCGTACCAGCTTTTAAAGGTTTTACTAAAGGCACTGCTGTCCTGAAACCCTAAACGAAAGGCAATGTCTTTAATGGAGAGCTTACTGTGCAGCAATAACGCCTCCATGGTTTCACGGCGAATATCATCTTTAATATTTTGATAATGAATGCCCTGTTTTTGTAAACGTCGTGACAAGGTAGCGGCGGAAATGGCCATTTGTTTGGCAAGGGCCTCTAAGCTTGGGAAACCTTTGGAAATATCCTCGCCAATTAATAAACGTATTTTCACTTCTAATGTTTCAAGGCTGGGCCACAAAAGCGTATAAAAATTAGCTTTTTGTGAAAACAACTGTGCCCCCTGAGTGGCCTGAATAACAGGGGTAGACAAAATATTATGGCGAAAGTGCAGGGTGCAGCTTGAACCTTGCTGAATATCATCACAGCCAAATACAAACTGCAGCTCACTTACACTGCTTTCAATGGGGCAAGTAAACTCAACCCCCTCAAGCGGGATTTTAGATTTCACCAACCAGCACAACTGTTTATAGGTGGCCAGTAACAGGCGCTGCATGTAATAGGGTGAGCGCGCTTGCAATTCATTGTGAAAATTTAAAACCAGCTGGGTAGGCTCTTGGTTTTGCAGGGTAAAAATATCCTGGCCGCCATTAAACAAACCATAAAAATGATTCAACGCCTCTATGGCCTCTTTTAAAGTAGGCAGTTGTGTCATGGTTTTATTAATGAAAAACAAACTGCCCTTGGGCATGGGGGAAAGCGCAAAGCCCAACATCTCGTCGTTTAATGAATCTTCAATGGCTAGGGATAACAGATGAAACTGCGCCACGCTCATGAGGCTTTGGCTGTCTTGAATGCGCTCAAACCCCAGCTGCTGCAATAGTGGTTGAGAGTCTATTCCCTTATGTTCTAGCCCCGCCAATACCTGGCGGACAAATGCCCATTTAATGGTGGGTTTAAGACTTTTATGCACAATTGACATAGTTATCCACAGCAGCCTGATAGGTTTTTAAAGTAAGCGCATGAGGCAATATAACAGTAATTGTGTGTGTATAAGTGCTAATAAGCCATTAATGAGGTAATTAAACACCTAGTTGAGAGGTGCCAACATTGTTGAGCCAGGGTCAATCATAAGAAGATGTAAGGGTCTTTTATCAAGCCCAATGATTCATAACAGGTGCCTTATGTCGTTACCCAATCGCAACAACCCCTACAACTTTGACGAATACCTGGCATGGCGTGACAAGTTCAACGTGTACGAAGATGTGCCCTTTATTAAAAAAGCCATGCTGCGCTTTGCCGGCAATTTAAATCAAGATGTTTTAAAAGACGTGGGCCAATTCGCCGCCCGTGTTAGCAATGAATTTAAACAATTAAGCGATGCCGCAGGTAGCCACGACAAAGCCCCTTACATGGTGCATTTTGATGGCCACAACAATCGCATCGACCGTATCGTGCGCCCCAGTGAAACCCTGCAATTAGAAAAAGCCGTATGGCAAGAAGCCGTCTTTGCCGAAGGGGTAGACCCATGGACACGCTTCATGAAAATTTACCTGCTGACTACTCTGGGTGAGGCGGGCATTAACTGCGCCCACTGCTGCACCGGTGGTTTAAATTTATTGTTAGAACGCTTTGCCGACACACCCGAACTAAAGCGTATTCATCAACACCTAACCCAGGGCATAGACGGCGAATACGGCATTGCCGCGCAGTTTTTATCAGAAATTCAAGGGGGCTCAGATGTGGCCGCCAATCTGGTGGAAGCGGTTGAAGAAAATGGCCAGTGGCGCATCTATGGCAACAAGTTTTACTGCTCGGCTTCCCACTCCGATTACTCGGTGATTACCGCAAAACCCGCAGGTAGTGAAGAAGTGGCCTTGTTTGTAGTGCCGTCCTGGTTACCCGGCAACAAAATAAAAGAAAAGCGCAACAGCTACACCATTAACAAAATTAAATCGAAACTGGGTACCCGCGAATTACCCACAGGGGAGATCGATTACAACGGCGCCATAGCCTATCCCATTGGTCCACTTAATCGCGGCATTGCCAACATTGTGGGCATTGTTTTATCGCACTCACGTTTTATCAGTGGTTTAGGCCCAGGCGCACAAATGATGCGTGTAGGTGAAGAAGCCAAGCAATACGCTAACCTGCGTACCGCCTTTGGCACCACCATAAAAGACTTTGGTTTAGTGGCGGCGCAACTTAAAAAAATCGATCTGTATTCACAGCGTACCACCGCGGCTTCGTTTAAATTACAAAGTGAAATTTTAAAAAATGAGCAACTGGATAGCGGTGAGGCTTTGTTTTCGTCGAAAGATGACGAAAAGCAACATCGCTTTCATGTGCGCATGCTCATTATGCTGCACAAGATGGTGGCCACCACCGATGCGGTTTTAGTAAGTGAACAAGCCATGTCTATTTTTGGTGGCCACGGTTTAATGGAAGATTTTTCGTCTCACCCAAGATTATACCGCGATGCCTCTACCTTGGCGGGTGCTTGGGAAGGGCCTAAAAATCTGTTGTTAACCCGCATCTTTATGGACATTCAAGGTTCAGCTAAGTGGTATGCCCATGACAAATTTGTCGCCAACCTGCTGGTGGGTGCGCCCCGAGAAAAGATTATGGAATTAACCCGGCGCTTGGATGAATTTATGCAGCACGGCACATTAATGGGCAGCGATGATAAAACCATAGAGATATGTGAAAAGTGGGAAGGCTTCTGTTTTGACCTTACCCATGTTTATCAAGACGTGGCGTGTGCCCAAGTGAAAGCGGGTTAGTTTTTAGTTAAAGCTCGGTCCTAAGATATTGCTCCTCGGCTCGAGCATCCTGCTTCGCTCTACTGACCACATCCATGTGGTCATGCAACTTTGAAACTCTTAAAGCAGTTTCTTAAGCAGCGCCTCAATATCGCCCTTGCCCATGTACTTAGGGGCGGCGTGAATTTTTAAAGCCTCGGCATAAGAGCGCAGCGCAATGTTTGGAATGTCGGCTTCGGTTAGGGCATCCAGCTTAGTGGGAATATTCAGCTGCTTATTGAGGCTTTTAAGTTTATCCACAACCCGTCTTGCCAATTGTTCAGTTGGCATATCAGCCGTGCCCAATTGAGTAGTTACCGCTAAATTAGCCAACTTTTCGGCCACCTTATCCTGAGAATATTCCACTACCAAGGGCAGCAAGATGGCATTGCCTAAACCATGAGCCGTGCCATACAAAGCGCCCAACTGATGCGATATAGCATGTACATAACCCAGCATGGCTTTTCGGAAGGCCTTACCAGCGGTAAGCGATGCCTCGGCCATGGTTTGGCGTGCTGCTAGGTTGCCACCGTCTTCATAACACACAGGCAGCACCTTAAATATTTGGCCAATGGCCTCTACCGCTAGGGCATCACTTTCAGGGTTACTTAACTGGCTTATGTAGGCTTCCATGGCATGAGTAAGGGCATCCATACCGGTTTCGGCGGTAATGTGTGGTGGCAAAGATACGCTGAGGCTGGGGTCTAATACCGCCGCCTTGGCCACGGTGCGGCTGTCTATCATAAAACGTTTAGTGTGCGTTCCATCTTCAGAAGCGTCTTCGGATATCACCGCCGCATTGGTCACTTCAGAGCCGGTGCCCGAGGTAGTGGGAATGGCATAAAACGGCAGCGGGTTGTTCTTGCCTTTGCGCATGCCCATGAGCTCTGGCACAGGTTTATCATTGGTGGCCGCTACAATCATGGCCTTGGCCGCATCCATTACCGAGCCGCCGCCTAGGGCAATGGCAAAGTCACAGTCGTGGTCTTTTAATACGGCCAAGCCTTCATTTACAGTGGCAAAAGTAGGGTCGGGAATCACATTAGAAAACACAGTGGAACCGATACCCTGATTGCTTAAGGCACGGCTTACCTTAGTGCTATAACCTCGTTTAACCGCACCGGGGGTGGTCACAATTAGCGCTTTTTTTAACTTGTATTTGGCAATGGTTTTGGCCAGTTCTTCAATGCCGTTGGCACCGCTGAAAACTTGGGTATCACGAATGGGCATGAGTTTTAGTCCAAACCCCATGGCCTTTAATTTAACGCCGTGTAATTTGAATTGCAGTTGCTCTGATAGGGTGGCCTGTGATGTGGTCATAGCTACTTCTCTTTAGGTGAGTCGCTTAAAGCCCCGCCAACAGTGGGTGGCTGTGGTTTGTTTGGGGTGTGGCGAGCAAAAGTCGTTAATCTGTGGGTGAGGGTACAGAGGCTGGAATGGGGAGACTGTTAAATTTGTTACATTTGGGTGATTTATATTCGTGGGGGTTCTGGGCTTATTTCGCATTGTGGTAGTTGGTAGGCGATTTGGTTGCTGGTGGGTTAAGGCTAGATGTTTTTCCTTTCTGGGGAGGTATCCCCAGCCCCCTCTTTTTCGACCCAGTACGACCTCACGACCTTATATATTTAATGAGGGTTAAGTGTTTGAGGCCGTCCAAGGCCGAAAGATGGTATCGGTTCTAGTTTGGAGCTGCTGAGAAATAGCAGCTCCTGTAGAACTGCCCCTTCTCCTTAAATCTTAAAACGCCCAACTGAAGACTGCATTTGATCCGATGCACTTTGCAAGTCGGTTATGTTGTTTGATAAAACCGAAAAATCTTCCAGCATTTCTCCAGAGTTGTCGGCTACATTGCTAATGTTTCGGCTTATTTCTTCGCTCACGCTGGTTTGCTCTTCGGTAGAGGCTGCAATGGTAGAGGCTAAGTTTGAAATGGTGGCCATGGTTTCTAGTATTTGGCTTAATGAACTGTCTACTCCGCTTATTCTTTCCACTGTGTCTTTTAAACCCACCGAGCCTTTTTCAATGGCGCTAACCGCTTCCGATGATTTCTTTTGCAGCTGTTCTATCATGGTTTCAATTTCTTGGGTTGAGCTTTGTGTGCGCTGTGCCAGTGAGCGCACTTCATCGGCTACCACCGCAAAGCCTCTGCCTTGTTCTCCTGCTCTGGCGGCTTCAATGGCGGCATTTAAGGCCAGTAAGTTAGTTTGTTCGGCAATGGTTTTTATTACGTCTAAAACCGCACCCACTTTATTGCTTTCTTCGGCTAGGTCATTCACTACCTGGCTGGTATTACTAAATTCTAGGGTTAAATTGTTCACTTGTTCTATGGTGTCTTGCACCAGTTCGTTGCCCTTGTTCACATTACTTTCAGCGTGTTTAGAAGCATCATCGGCTTGGGAGGTATTACTGGCTACCTCTGACAATGCTGCGGTCATTTCTTCTATGGCCGCCGCCGCCATATCGGTTTCACGCTTCTGATTATCCGATGCCTGATTGCCCCGAGTCACCGTTTGCGACACGCTGCAGGATATTTTATGTATGGTCTCGGTTACCGACACCACCTCTTTTATAGAGCTGCGGAAATTATCAACCAGGTTGTTCACCTGCTTAGCAATAATCCCCAGTTCATCATTCGAGTGTTGCTTTAAATGATGGGTAAGGTCTACGTTCTCACCTATATCAATTAAGGCATGGGAGATTTCTTCAATGGGTTTGCTTACTCGCCTTTGCACCACCACAAAGCCTGCAATAGAGATAATCACTAACAATAATAAAATTAGAGAAATATAAGTCACCATGTCGGCCACGCGCTCAATAGACAGGGCGCTTTGAGTATTGGTGCGGTTTCTAAGCTCATTAATAAATTCGGCAATGGGGGCCATAATTTTGGCTTTTTCTTGGTGGTATTTAGGGGAATGCACTAGCTCACGGGCCATTTTAAAATCGGGCTCGCCACTTTGGGTGTAATCGCCACTGCCGTTATCAAATTTTCCCTTAACCGCATTCATGGCTTTTACTTCTAAACCCACTAACGCGTCTGAGTTATTTTGTGCTTCTTTTAACAGGGCAAATTCTTTTTCAGAAAAATTCAATTCCTCCATCATGGTGCTTAAGGCTTTGGTAATGGTGTCTGGCCGAGGCTTCTGGCCGTGCTCCAATACTAGATCCCAGTAGATATTAAAATACGCCTCTGGCCGTGGCTTTTTACCATTACGAATGTCTAGAATATCAAAATACATTTTTTCGTATTTTTCATCGCCGGTAAGCACATAGGTGCGACCCAGCCGGGTTAAATCGTCGGAGCTTTGGCGTAATTCATCGGCCAATAAATAAGAGTCTATACGGCTGCTGGAGGCGGCATCAAAATCGGTAACCTTAGACTGAAGCCAAAACACCATAATGGTGGTTAATATAACCAGCACAATATTTAGCCCAAATATCATGGTTAACAGGCGTTTTAATAACATAGGGGATTCCCTGAATAAATTATCTCTTATATAAATAATAGCGGCTGCATTGGGAGTGCTGAGAACAATTGATTACATTAGGTGTTTTTAATGTGCCGCTTTTAGTTAATTCGCAGGGTGCTCAGGCCACTAGGTTAGCCACTGTGAGTTTCTATGGGGTACAATCCGGCATTAAAGAGTGTGTATGGCACCCAGACACGTTATCCACACCCTAACCAACAAGCTATTTTTGCTCTTAATGACGTGGTTCAGCCCATAATGCCCGAGACTTTACCTGCCCCGCTTGCCCTATGCTCCGCAGTGGATGCCGCCAATACTCTGGCCAATGACCCGTTTATTAGTGGCATTGACCCTTTGCTGGTACCCAAGGTGCCGGTGCAGGAACGGGGCAAGCAGCGTTTTAATGCCATTGTCGCCGCCACCGAGGAGTTGGTGGTGGAGCTGGGCATTGATAATGTCAGTGTGCATAAGGTGGCTAAAAAAGCGCAGGTTCCGGCCGCTTCGGTTTACCAGTATTTTCCTTCCACCGGCGCTATTTTTGCGGTGGTGGCCGAGCAGCATTTCCGGCCTGCCTTTAACATTATTCAAGAGTTGCTCGACAATACCAGCATTCGCACTTGGCAGGATCTCTCTGAAATTGTGGTGGATGGTGCTTTTGAGTTTTACAGTCGCGACAAAATGAGTGAAATGTTATTTCTGGGCAAGTTCATTAGCCCAGGGGTAGAAGACTACGCCGTGTCCCGTTTAATGCGCATCATTGCCTGGTACATGGACAATTTCAGTGTCTTGTATAAAAAAGCCGATCTAGAACCCTTGCCAGAAAAACTTTCCCTGTGCATTCAAATAGTCGAAACCATCTTTAGACGCAGCTTCATTATTCACAATGAAATTACCCAGCATTACCGCCAAGAATGCAAAATCATTGTAGACAGTTATCTACGAGGGTTTTTCGAAGAAATCGAAAAATAGCAGATTCAATAACTTGTTGGCGGTTAGCGCTATCCCGCAAGTTTCGCTAATTAATACATAGAGAAGCGCTTAACAATGGCTTTCTCTAAAGCGTCAATTCTATCCTGGCCAAACAAACAGATATGCCCGTATTTAAAGCTGGGCACTCCCCACAAGTCATTGCCATATAATTCGGCCAGATTACTTTGCGCCCAATTTCTCCAATTATTATCTGCTAGCAATGTCTTTGCGGTTTGCCAATTTAAACCCGCCCGTTCCACTATTTTTTTAAGGCCTTTATCGGTATCAGATTGAATGCCTTCCGACCAAACCCCGCGGGCGTAACTTTCTAAATACTCAAGCCCCTTTTCTTGTGTTTGAGCGTAGTAAAACAAGGCATAACAACGTTCCACCCCGGCCCCTAACGGGTCGGCTATTTTGCCAAATTTTAAATTACACAGGTTGGCTTCACGCTTGGCATCTAAACTAATGTAGGTTTTTTTATTGTTGGGCACCTGCATGCGACGCATCACCATGGGCAGTACCGGTTTAACCACCAACGGCACTTGATAATGCTGAGCCAGCTGACGAACACGGGCCAGCGCAATATAGGAATAGGGGCTACGTATAGACCAAAACATTTCAATGGGTTGCTGGTTAAGGTTTTTTTTATGGGCAATACCGGTGGCTTGTGAATTAAGTTGTTGGCAAAAATGCTTTTGTGCCAAATTAAATTTTAGCTGGCTTGCACCCAAATTTAATTTCAAATCGTTTAAGCGGCGCTCTAAATATTGCAAGCGATCAAGCCCCCAATACCATTCGCCACCATAATGCAGCATGGCACTTAAATAATGGCCGTTGGCTTTTAACAGGTTTTCATTATTCAATAAGTGGTGATCGTAACACTCATCATGTTTGGCAATGGCCGGGGTGATTAATTTCACCAGTTCAGTTTCATCTTCATGCCAGTATGTTTTAAAAATAGTTAGGGCATTAAGTAAAAAACCCGGTTGTAATTCCCAATGCAATAATTGAGCGGTGGCGGCCGTGGCCATTTCATTGGAATGTTGTGGCAGCGCCGAAGGGAAATCCAAGCCATACAAGTTGGCAAGGTAAACACCGTCATTTAAGGCATTTTTATCCCATAAGGCAGGGGCCGGAAACATTTGCGCCTGTTTGTTTAAAACACAACGAAACTCAAACTCAATGGCGAACCGTGTTTGAAATTGCGCTAATACTTGTAACAGTAAATAACTATAAGCGTCGGTTATATTTAGGTATACCGTCACCACATGAGGCTGTTTATTATATTTTCTTTTTTGTTCGCTCAAGGCCCGTTTTAATTTCAGCATTTTGCTGCTGAACATTATATTGGCAAGGTGAGGAACTACTGCACTGGACATATGGGTTCTCTGCTTTTATTCGCTTGCTGATAAAACGAAAAAAAGGGGCTCATAATCAATACCTGGGTATATGGATATGAGCTCCCTTTTTATTATTTTTTAATCTTTCTTCTTAACCCGTCTTTTTAATCAAGCGCAGTTTTTGCATCCCCTGTGGTTAACGCCTTGCGCAAATAAATAGTGTTATTGCTGGCATCAATTAACGCGCCTATGTCCACTTGGTTGGCGGCATCAAATTGCGAAGCGTGACAAGCCATGGCTTCTTTGGCCGCGGCCACGTCTTCATCTGTAACGGTAATGGTGTACTGCAAATATTCTTCTTCGGTGGTGCCCCAAACCGCTTGAATTAAGCCTCCAAATTGTGAGGTGGGAGTGAAACCCTGTACCTGGGTTTCAGGCAGGGCTGGGTAATAAAGCGCTTCGGGCCAAGCAGCATCATCGCTGGAGCCGGCCTGAAAAATATCTGTGGTAATGGCGCTTACCAAGCGGTGATCTTTATGGCCATAACCGCCTTCAGGGCCCCAGGTCATTACCAGATCGGGTTCGATGGATGCATACAAACCGGCAAGGGTGGCCTTAATTGTATAAAGGTCTTCGGCTACTTCGCCGTCTTCAAACTCTAATAAAATTGGGTCTTCAAGGCCCAAAGCCGAAGTGGAGCACTGGGTTTCCAGAGCACGGGTGGCCGCAAGGGCTATGGCTTCTTCGTCATTGCTGGCACCACCCCAACGACCATCGGTGACCACTGCTAGGTGTACGGTTTTGCCTTCGCGGGCGAACTTGGCCAACAAGGGCGCCGCCGAAATTTCATCATCTGGGTGGGCAAATACCGCCAGTACCGTTTGAAAATCCAGGGTCTTAGCTTCGGCATCTGTAGTGTCGGTGCTGGTGGATG
>ERZ1027231.301-NODE-301-length-17149-cov-15.498128_pt1 | contig 17149 bp, 14 predicted proteins | sample MGYA00520866_ERZ1027231 | MGnify/ENA primary metagenome ERZ1027231 (study PRJEB33311, sample SAMEA4378411) | marine metagenome | biome: Marine biome; feature: Fjord; material: Water | collected 2014-07-20T08:00:00Z/2014-07-... | depth 75 m ...
ATACACCTCTCTTAAAATTAGTTTTGCTGCTTAGGCAGCCAGCAAGAGAGAAACTTCTCTCTTGCTGTTATTCACTAATTTATCCGAGTAAAGAAAGAACCTGCTGAGGACCCTGGTTAGCCTGAGACAAGATTGAGATACCCGCTTGTTGCAGAACCTGTGTTCTTGATAGCTCGGCTGTTTCGGCCGCGAAATCCGCATCTTGAATTCGAGAGTTCGCAGCACTCAAGTTTTCAGATGTGATGGCTAAGTTACTAACCGTTGATTCCATTCGGTTTTGCAGTGCACCCAAGTCAGCTCGCTGACTAGCGATAGAGCCGATGGCGTTATCGATGGCGGTTAATGCCGCTGTTGCACCATCAAATGTTGAAATATCAATTTCAGTTAAGAACTGGCCGCTTTCACCGCCACCAAACTTACCAGCTGTTAAGCCCATGGCAGCTAACTCATCTTTACCGCCACTGCTTACGCCCACTTCAATTTGCTTAGCGGATTGAAGTGTTAAGGTACCATAAGTGGTTTCATACGTTGCTCCTTCACTTGTGGTGCCGCGTGTGCCAGTCGTAGTAAGTGTTGTCGCCGTACCAATATCAGCCTCACCAATACCGTCCATATCAGCATCAAGACCTATTAGCGAACCAAAGCCTTCGCCAGTTCCTGCATTATTGGCTTCATCATTGTCGATGGCGACTGAAATATTACGTCCATCTGCCGCCACTAATGTAATCGACTTACCATTATCCTCAGCTGTTACACCTGTTTGCCCTGTTTTGTCGTTTATGGCATCAATCGTGTTTTGTCTTGTAGCACTTAAATCAATACTGCCTGTGCCATCATCCGCTAAAGACACTATCCCTAAATCAACACCGTTAATGTACAGCTTACCAGTATCACCGGCACCATAATTGGTGGCCGCAATTGTCGCTGCATTATCTGTAGTGGTATCGCTGCCGACAACTCGAGTCTCTTTAACTTCTGCTGTCACACCTGTTTCAGAAGATACTGCATTGATAGCAGCAGCAACCGCTACAGCTGATGCCGCTTTAGTACTTGTCTGAATTGTTGATCCATCACTTGCAACCGTAGCTGAAGCTGTATCCTCTAATGGGTCTGCCGCTTGTATAGCTACTCCATTTAATACCAGATCACCATCAGTTAATCCTTTTAACGATGCAGATGCTGTGGCAGTAATACCTGCTCCGGTACCATCTACCGTAACAAGACCAGATGATGTATATCTATCCGCAGAAAATACTGCTGAAACTAACCCTGTTGAAAAGAGATCCGTCGCGAGATCGGTACCGATTGCTTTATTGGTTGATACCGAAATAGACGTAATACTCTCATCTGTAATATTAGTTTCGGTAATATAACCCATCGAAATAGTACCAATAGTAGTTAACGCGACTGCTGCAGCTGTATATCCACCCGTAGCAGAAGCTGTTTTTGTAGATACACTCATGACAGTTGCGGCAGTGGTTGTATCTAGTATTTTCATGGTGTGGCCAGCAGTATTCGTAACGGTTAATGTTCCGCTCGTTTGATACTCCGCCACTAAATACCCACCTTTTGCATTAATATCTGCGGCAAGGCTTTCCATTGTGCTGGCAGTCGTAATTGTAAAATTACCCAGCAACTCCCCTGTGGTTGTACCTGCAGCATAAAATCCAATGGAGCCCGTACTGCCTGCAGCCGTCGCCACAAAGGTTGTTAGCTCTACTTTTGTTTCAGCTTTTGCTTCAATACCAGTAATTGAATTTAGCGCCTCCGCTAAGACATCAGCACCAAATCCTGTGGTCGTACCCGATGTACCTAGTAAAGAAATATCTGAACCAGTACCGCCAATATCGACTGTCGTACCACCAGCAGTAACGCTTATTACCTCACTGTTTGCAGATGTTGTCATATTAAAAGCGGTTGAAGCAGCTGCGATACCCGCTGAACCTACCCATTGAGACCCCATCGCAGAAATACCGGTCGTAGCTGCTCCTAAGCCTCCACCAAACTTATCAGCTAAGGCCACACCGTCTGTTTCGGTAAAAGAATCTGTGGTTAACTGCGCCTGAGTCGTTGAATAAGTACCGGCCGTTAAACCCGCATTTTTTAAGTCACCGTTACCAGTACCATCACCGCCTTCTATAATCACTTCTGAAACATCGCCATCTGCAACCAGAGTAAAGCCTCCTTCATAGGTGTCAGCTGCAGCCAAACCGGTAGCAGCGGCAGTTACTGTTGCAAAACTAAGCTCAATGTTACGGCCATCTTCTGCTACCAGCATCACACCTCCGCTATCTGCCTCACTATTAATAGCAGTTACCCCTGTTTGGTCGGATACCGCGTTAATTGCTTCCATGACCCCTGCACGAGTTTGTGAAGTAGATGTGGTCGTGGTTAGATTAATATCGACGTTATTTAAGGTGATAGAGCCTGAAAGTGCAGCTCCCGTCATTTCGCTACCAGCAACCGTATTTTCATTTACCTTGGCTTTTACACCAGTCTGGTCATACTTTTCGTTAATTGCAGCTGCTTTAGCAATAGCACTGGCATCTGCGCCAGCTGTGGAAGCAGTATCAGCTGCCGCTGAAGATGGATCAATTGCAACACCGTTAATGATTAAGTCACCATTTCCCAGGGCGTTATTACTACCTTGAGAACTGATACCAACCGCATCAGAAGCGCCCAATTTATTAGCCGTTAATTCTGCAATTGAAACATCTAAGGTTTGGCCTGCATTCGCACCAATTTGGAAAGTAGCATTGAAAGAACCATCTAATAATTTACGACCGTTAAAGTCGGTTTCATCAGCAGTACGTGAAACCTCAGCCAAAAGTTGAGATACCTCAGCTTGTAGTGCCTCGCGATCCACATCAGAGTTGGTGGCGTTAGCAGACTGTACCGCTAGCTCACGAACACGCTGTAAGTTGTCATTCATTGAACCTAACGCGCCCTCAGCGGTTTGCGCTAAAGAAATACCATCCCCTGCGTTACGGACCGCTACATTAAGACCACGAATTTGTGAATTAAAGCGCGTAGAAATTGCAAGACCGGCCGCATCATCCTTTGCGCTGTTAATACGTAAACCTGAAGACAAGCGTTGCAATGAAGTTTGATTGGCTGATTGCGACTTATTTAAGTTACGCTGTGCGTTCAATGACGCTATATTGGTATTAATAATTTGAGGCATATGGGCTCTCCACTCTCTTAATCTAAGCAACCCGATTGGGGTTGGGATTTACTTACAAGAGTATTAACGGCCCAAACCCCAAAAACTTAAGCAACCCTACATATACTAATTTGGAATAATTAATTTATTTAATATACTAACAATTGCGGCCAGAATATTGCATCACTCTAAATATTTCCTATATACACAGAATATTGTCACTATGAGCCAGATCCCCAAAATATTACAGGATATGTATTTAAAGAATTTAAAGTTCTTTGAAAAACAAAACTCACAGATTCATCAGGTCCTAAGCAGTACAGCACCCGATCATAGTAATATTATTATTAATGAAAATGGCTTAATTGATCTAAATTATAAGGGTAAAAATATTTATAATGGAGATGCCATAAAATACAGCGAGGAAGAAGTAGCTGAATTTAATAGTATTCACCTGGGTGATAAGAGAATGACGCCTATTTCTGCACCTAGGCCCAACTCATACACCGCTGAACGATTTTTCCATAGACACTTAAATAGTACTATTTCAAAGATACATGATAAGACAAGTTTTAAAACTTTAAACTGCATGTACACCGAAAACAGGCACGACTTCCTTATTATAGCGGGTATAGGGCTAGGATTGCACATTACAGAATTATTGGAAAAAACTGAGGTGCAAAACCTCGTAATTTTAGAAACCGACTTTGAATTATTAACGTTGAGTTGTTTTTTTACTGACTGGGAAAATTTATACGACATTCAAAGTCCTAAAAAATCAAAATCTATAACATTTTTATTGCTAAACGAGCAAGAAATTGTAAATGAGCAGGGAATGCTATGGAATCAATTAATAAAAAGAGCGCCTCACTTTCCATACAACACAATTTTTTATAATCATGGAAGGCATAACAAATACGGAAAAATTATAAGAAAGATGCAACAAGATACTCCAATGTATTTAAATTTATGGGGATTCTATGATGATGAAACCAATCAGCTTAACCATATACTGCATAACATAAATAATAAGATAAGATTAATTCCTACTAGAAATAGTTTTATGTGGAGTAAACAAGTAATAGTATGTGGTAGTGGGCCATCATTGGATACTAGAATTAACCAGCTTAAAGAAATAAGAGATGACTGCATATTAATTTCTGCAGGTACATCCTTATTAGCATTATTAAAATACGATCTAACACCCGATTTTCATGTTGAGTTAGAATCTGACTACAATGTTTATACTTTATTAGAAAATTTACCTATTGAAAAATTGAAAAAAATAAACCTTATATGCGCTCTACAATGCTCTCCATATATAACAACTTTGTTTAAAGACAGCTATGCGTTTATAAAGGACTCAATGGCTATAGGCGATATAATAGAAGATAGAGAAAATAAACTACTAGATTGCACACCTACATGTGTAAATGCAGCTCTATCTATAGCCCTTCATTACTCGGCTGAAAAAATATACCTATTCGGTACCGACTTTGGTTTTTACGACAAAAAAAATCACCATAGTAAAAATAGCATTTATAATGCCACCGAAATAAAGACAACTGAGATAGATAGTTTAAAGAAAGAAACAAATGATTTCATGGAAGAAACTATTGCAAAAGAAGGCTACAGCGGGACATGCTTAACTACAGGAGTCTATTTTACAACCAAACGTAGAATTGAGATGCTAATAGGAACCTACAATACAGTTAAACATCAAAATATATTTAACGTATCAGATGGGCTAATTATAAATTACACGACCCATATAAAATCAGATGAAAAAATACTCACAATTAATTCAGAGGTTGATGACGTATTTGAATTCAAGCAACAATCAAGATCACTCAATAAGAATTCGATCGACAAAATAACGAATACAATACATCCTGTAATGAAGGAGCTTTGCGATTTACTTAAGTCAAATTTATTTAATTTACAGACAAACACAAAAGACCTTTCCGCTTTAACATGGGCAATATCTAACTATATTGATACCACATTTAAAGACAAGCATGGCTCATTGGTATATTTTATAAGAGGAACACTCTGGCATTACATGGTAAGTGGATATTCATTAGCATACGCTTCTGAAGAATCCGACAGGTCACTCACAATAGAAATCTGGAGAGACAGATTTATTGATTTCTTGAATAAACTACCTGAAAATTTACTATCAACGTTAAAAAAGGACAGGAAATCTATCTTCGAAGATCCACAGCTCACTACAACAATAAAAGATAGAATTGACTAATTATTTAAGAATAATACATTATCAGTTAGTAATATCAGTCCATGAAAGTGGGTGCCCTTTTTTTAGATTATTTATAGCTGTTTGACCAATAACCATGTCGAAGTGTTTAGGTGATAGGCCTAACGAAGGGCGTATTATTATAATATTGTCTTTTGACAGGGCATCTCCGATCTCAATATCACGCTTCACATAAATAGATCGACGATACATCTTAGATTTCTCTTCATTTCTAGTTCCGCCATAAGTCACACCTCCTAACGCCGCCCAAGCTTGATTAGACTGAATTACAAGATCCTTAAATTCAGAGGGCTCCATTGAGAATGTAGAATCCACACCACCGTCATTCCGATCTAGAGTAATGTGTTTTTCTATCAGCACAGCTCCTAAAGCGACAGCCGCTACAGAAACACCTATTCCTAATGTGTGATCAGATATCCCAGATAATGTGTTTGTCATTTTAGCCAGATGAGGAATAGTAAGTAAATTTGTATCTGCTGGTGAAGCTGGATAAGTACTGGTGCATTTAAGTAAAATAAGTTCCTTACAGCCATTATCTCGCGCACAGTTAACAGCTTCATCAATCTCAGATATTGAAGCCATCCCTGTGGACATTATCATAGGCTTACCAGTCATTGCGACTTTTTTTATAAGCGGTAAATCCGTAATCTCAAAAGATGCAATTTTATACATTGGACAAGATAATGTCTCTAAGAAGTCTACTGCAGTCTCATCAAAGGGGGAGCTAAAAGGAATACAACCTTTACTGTATATATAATCAAATAATTCTTTATGCCACTCCCAAGGTGTATGTGCCTGGTCGTATAGTTTGTGTAACGTGTAACCGGCCCATAAATTATCAGGATCTTCAACTGAGAACTCACCAGAATCTAAGTTGAGAGTCATAGTATCCGCAGTGTATGTTTGCAGCTTAATTGCCTGAACACCAGCCGCCGCCGCCGCATCAACTAATTGCTTAGCTCGGTCTATTGACTGATTATGGTTTCCTGATAGTTCCGCGACAATAAATGGTGGGAAATCTGGTCCTATTGAAATACCTTCTATTATTATTGTCACGAATTACCCCTTTTTAGCAATCATTAGTATTTGACGGCCTAAATTCTGTTTTGCGAAATTTCTATATAGCTCATGAAGTACTGCTGTTTTCCCTGTTTTCCTAAGACTATCTTCGAATTGCATTCTTTTCACATGACAAACTCGACCTAACTCAGGATTACCTACGTAGTTATCGCCCATCAGCAAAAACATCTCTAATGGAAAAGAAGCAAGTTCCTCAACAATACTAAATCCTTCTCCAATCAATAGTGCCCTTAACGTAGACACTGAAAAATAGTTCAAATGAGCTGGTGGAGCTACCCACCATTCCGACAAATTATTAACTTCGCAACCTACTGTTTGAAATATATTAAACTCATTAGGTACATCAATTATCAACAAGCCTCCATAAGCCAAAACATCATTATATATTTTCTTTACGGTTTCTTTAGGTGAGGCAAGATGTTCCAATACATTTTGCATCATCACAACATCAAATCGGCGTTCAAAAGGGTTAATATCTACCAAGTCAGATACTTCAACATTGAAACCTTTATTTTTACCGTGCTCGATTGCTTCTGGTGCGGTATCTATACCAAAACACTCATAACCAAATTGATTGAAATAAGTTAAGCTTTCACACCAGCCACACCCAAAATCATATATCGAGATGTTATCCTTTTTTATTTCAGACTCAATGATCAAACGAATATCCGTACGCCAAGAATCATAAAATTGTTTGTCGCGTTCTTGAACATCCAAACTTGAATCATTTACTTGCGCAGGGTTCTCAGAAGCATAGAATTCTTCAGCATAGTATGCTGCAATTTCATCTTTAGATGGTGTCGGATCAATTTGTAAAAATCCATATTCACTATCAGGCTTAAGGTTATAATCTTTCATTGTCTATTCCTTATATATTCTAATGAATTATCCCAACCAATATTTGCAATAACATCAACAATGGATAGATGACTAATAAATTCCTTACTACCTTTTTGTACATACTTGGAAGGTGTGAATATTTGAAATTCAACATCAATATCACTCTTTAAAAAATCACCATCATTAGTAATGTACTCTTTTGCTCCTGCAGGGCTAAGATATGTTGTAGCATAAAATTTTTTACAAATTTCAACTAATCTCCCTGTTCTTGAACCCTTTATATTTAGACTCGAATTTTTCACAAAATTACAAGACAAACCCAATTTATCTGAAATCAATTCAATGAGAGACATATTTACTTCAGATAAACTTTCATTAGTTAATCCTCCCAAGTAATTAAGTATAATATCCAAATCATTAAAGTGAGGGTGCCTACCATAATTTGCCTGTAGAATTTTCACATGTTTCACGTTCCATTTAGAATAATAATTTGGCTGTTTCGTATTTATCGCTACAAGGTCTTTTCCTACTGGCACACTAATCCAATTTTTTTCGCCTGAAGACAAAATTGTATTTCGGTTGTGCCAACTATTCTTAGAAAATTGAGCATCATCTAAAAATATAAAATTTGACGCTCTATCTATTAAATTAAAGTATCCAGACCATGGTAGGTATGTAGGTTGCATAATAGAACAAATTTTATCCATCCTAATTACCCCCCCTTGTATTCCGATCTTAATAATGACCATAACATCTGATCGCAAGGTTCATCATTCAAATTAAAAATAGATTCTCTTTCAGTACCTTCTAACTTAAACCCTGAATTAAGATAAAGCGCATTCGCAATATCGTTATCCAATCGTGTGTATAGATATACACGATTCAGTTTCAATGTCATAAATGCAAATTTAAGAATTAAACTCAAAGCCTGCCTTCCAACGCCTTTCCCTCTCGACTTAGTTGATCCAATATAAATTTCAAAATAAGCCTTCTTATGCCGCTCATTAATCCTTAACGAAACGTTACCAACATGAACCTTGGACCAGTTAATAGCCCAAATCATAAGATTATCTTGCGAATCTACCCACTGTCTGTGACTTTTAATATCTACATTGTAAGTCAGTCCAAAGGTATCCTTAATATGAGGATCATTTAACCAATCAACCGTTTGTTTATCATGATCACTCGAATATGGAATTAAGCTGCAATTTTTATCAAGTAAATTAGGCGGGATCATTTGTAATCATCCTTTCAATAGCATCAACAATTCGCTTAGATCCATTAACATCAATTATATTTTCCGTGAGATTGATTATTTTTCTTTCAAGAATATTAAGTATTTTTAAAATAGATAAATCTAAGGTGTCTGCAGACCCTAGATACTTTATTAAATTACTACTATCTAATTTCTTTAAAATTTCAATCTGGTTATCTGATGTATGAAACAACAAACATTTACACCGTAAAGCTAATCGCTCCCAAGTAGAAGTACCTGGCGCTCCAATTGCATATTCGCAACAAAGTAAAGATTCCATTAATGAATCAGGTTCTTCAAAAACTGTTATCCTTTTACTAGATAAAGCTAAAGCTTTAATAGAATCTAATTTATTAGTTAATCGAGTTACTACAACATTGAATGAATAGTCGGGTAAAGCCTCATTAAGCTTCATCAAATATTTATATGTAAATGAATTACAATCACTACTTCCAAAAAATATATGAATACTATTTGACCTTTTTATATCTGGCCTAATTTCTCTATATTCATAAGGTAACACTGTGTACTTTGATCCAATTAATTTTACTGCTTTACTAGGTGATAAATCATCATATGCATTGTTTTTTTGTATTGGATTACCATCAATAATCATGTCAGCTAATAAATACCTATTAGCTAAATCATCGATTGCCACTATCTTCACTGAGTTTGATATATTGAGTTTAATTTCAGCAATATCAAATAAATACCCATCAATCATTAAGACACTAACATCATCTAAAATAACACCAGACCAATTTTCAATATGAATTCCAAGAGCGTCTATTTGAACCCTACTCCTTTCCGTCAATTCAGACGCATACCAGGTACAGCCAAACCCATTCTTTAATAATTGCCATGCTATACGAGCACATCGAATAGAATGGCCTTCGCCGATAACTTCATTACTATTTGATAAAATACCAATATTAATCATCGCTTTCTTACTTGAAATAATGGCCTTAAAGTTTCACATTTAAGAAATTCCTTTGCACTTCCCTTCTCATATGCGATTTTTATTAATGGAAATATTTCACCGTAGGCATCTACTAATTTATCAATATCATTTCTTGTATGCGCAAAAGACAAGTTATGGGTTCCTAAAGACAAAATCCCTCTGGATAGTATTTCTTGCATGAATAGAGTTCTAATTTCATATAAAAGAACCTCATCAGAAATATTGAAATTAATAAATGACCATGCATCATGCCCAGATATTGAAATAATACCATCTAGTTTATTTACTAGAATAAGTGCCTCTGTTGAGGTTTTAATTTTATGACCTAATAATGAATTATGTTGAACAACATCTTTAGATAGTATTTTTTTTATTGCAGCTTGTGCCGCCGATATACCAATCAGGTCACCTCCATATGTAAATGAAAAGAACACTTTATCTAATAAAGACATGTATTCTTCTTTACCGACTATTGCAGATATTGGATACCCATTTGCCAAACCCTTACCAAAACAAGATAAATCGGGTTTTATATTAAATAATCCCTGAGCACCTTGATTATGAATTCTAAATCCAGTAACCGTTTCATCAAATATCAATAGAGCACCATAAGTTTTACATAGCTCTTGAACTTTAAATAAAAAGTCATCTTCTGGGAATTCGACATTCATTGGTTCCATTATTACAGCAGCATAATTATCAGGATCTTTTTTTAATAATGTATGTAGGCTTTCAATATTATTATATTGAAAAGTATTGGTTAAAGTACTTATGATACTAGGAATACCTAGATTTTTCGGAGTAGTAGCTATATACCAATCGTGCCAGCCATGGTAACCACAAACGGCAATTTTATCTTTACCGGTAGCAGCTCGCGCAATTCTTACTGCAGCAGATGTAGCATCAGATGCATTTTTTCCAAACCTAACTTGCTCTGCAGATGGTATCAAATCAATCAAGGTTTCAGCTAAATATGTCTCTTCACAACCTGGTAATGAGAAAATCGTTCCATTTTTAATTTGATCAATTACAGCAGTATCAACATCCACATCTTGATAACCTAAAGTAACTGCTGCTAAAGCATTTACCATATCTAAGTATTCATTGTTATCAATATCCCAACAAGTTCCTCCCTTTGCTTTTTTAATAAAAAAAGGAGATGCGCCTTTTGGATAGTGTAAATAGCTTTTGCTAAAAGTTTGACTACCTAGCGGAATCGATTTTATAGCGCGATCTAAGAACATTTCTGATGCATAATACTTATTCATAATAATTTATTCCTTAAGTAAGGCAACTTCTAGACCTTCATTTCTACTAATATCACTATTAATAAAATATTCTTCTGACTGATAGGAGATAAATTTCTCAATTTCATCATAAGTAATTTTTACTGGATCTATAGCTATATCTTTAATGAATATATTCATAAATTTAAGATCTATATTTTCATCTACTGTCAGCCTGATATGACTTAAATTATTATCAGATGTTAAACTACCTAATTGATAGTCTTTAGGATTTGAATATACAAAATATGTGACGTGCTCTTTATCCACTGTAGTAAGATCTTTTTTATATAAATCAATCAATATATCCGCTTTAATTATTTCAGCATCTAACCCATCTGGATAAGTGGGATTTAAGGCTGTTGATGTATAATCATTATTATTTTCTAGGTGTATATCTATCAGCATCTCAATTAATTCAGGGGAAACCAAAGGACAATCAGCCGTTATTCTTATAACATGGTCACACGAATACTCCCCAACAACCTTTACAAATCTTGATAAAACGTTATCTAGGTCACCTCTCACTACTTTTAAACCCAATTTATTAGCTTCATCGACTAATATATCATCTGAAGAATCAGTACTTGTAGCAAGTACAATTTCTGCTATACCACTTACTCTTTTAAGCCTCATATAAATAAGCTCTATCAAAGTATATGGATAGCCTTGTATTTTTCTTAAAACTTTACCCGGTAGTCTTCTAGACGACATTCTAGCCTGTATTATTATTATTATTTTCATATTAAGACCATAATTTTGGTGTTATGAACTTTATATTACTGGAACTTAATTTACTAAAATCGATCTCTGGATTTAGTGATTTTGACATAGATTCAACAATGGATAACAATTGATCAATTCTATCAACAGCAACAATAATATCTTTTTCACCTGGTAATGATTTAACAAAACCTAGACTGGCATCTAACTGAGAAACACCATGTTTATTTAGAAATTCAAGATAAAATTCAAAATCATTAACGGCAAAAATTAACTTATTTGGTATTCTTTTCGCTAAAGTAACCCCTTGCATAAATACACTTCTAATCTGTATTTCAATTCCAATACCTTGCAAACGATTGAATTCACCGGTCTGAATGAAAACTTGATTAAATAAATTCAATGGAAGCTGTACAACATCAATTGAATGATCACCATCGAAACCTTTTGTTTCCCAAGGTTCATAGACTGACACACCTATTTTATGGCATAACCCAGTATTTTTTAGCTCTTCTAAAGCAAGTATAACTTCTTGTTTTTCTATTTCTGATTTTACTTTACTATAATCATGTATTAAAACAGTATCGATAGACGATACACCTAGCTTCTCAAGCGATCTTTTAATCTGGACCTTAATAGTCTCATCACTATCTATCGAAACTTTAGTTGTAATTAGAAATTTATCTATATCTGTAAATCTTCCTAGAATTTCCTCTGCGTCACCATATCCAGATGCTGTATCCAATTTTAAGATATTCTGGTCAACTAAATATCTTAAAATTTCATGTACTTCTTCATCAGGAATTTTTCCTCTAGTATTTGTAATACCATAATCCATACCAAATTGTGCCGTACCGATTATTATACTAGACACTATAAGGCTCCAATGGATAACTTCCTTTATTTTTTTTCTTTATCACAGTCAATGTAATCTTATCATCTCTATTCTCACCACTTATAGAAAGGTCTTTCATATCAACATTTCTTTGATATATAATTGAATAAATTGGATTCCAACAAAACAATTTTGAATAATCCATTTTATAACTATACAAACCTTCACAATGACTATATTTATTTCTGTATGGTATATCCGAAATAAAGTCTGTAATAACAATCATCCCTCCATCATTTAATAACCGATCAAATTCATAAGCAATTTTAAACAATTCTGATCTGTCACAAAGATACAAGCAAAATCCAGCTACAACAATATCAAACGTTTTATTATCAATATTAGTATTAGAAGCCGTTCCAACTTTTAAAGAGACATCTGGAAACCTGCTCTGACCCATAGCAACTGCTTTAGCAGATGGATCAACTCCCACACATTCCTGACATCCTGCCTGAGACAATCTATCCAGCCTCCAGCCGTCAGCACAACCAACTTCAAGAACAGATATGTCTTTTAAATCTAATGACAGAAGAAAGCTTAAGGCCATATCCTTGTCTTGGTCTTGTTTTGTTTGAGTTTTAAAGTTCCTTTCAAACCAACCATCTGCTTCTTTATCTAAAAATACCTCAGTTTGATTCTTACCCTGGTAATTCATATCCTTTATCCCACTCCAACTCAGTAGTCCTTCGAGTTATCCTTGTAAATTCATCAATAGGAGGGTTACTATCAACACCTAACAATCTCAATCTTTTTTCAGATAATTGTTCAGCTATATCAGCGGGGATATTTCTAGAAAAATCAAAAGATGGCTTAATAAACCAACGCCCATAACCCAATATAACCGCCCACCTAGTTTCATCATCGTATTTTTTTGAAGATCCATGCCATAAAGATCCATTAAACAACAAAACTGTTCCTTTCTTTTCTACTAAACGAATTTCATTATCATATTGCCTCCCATCTACAGCGTAATGATCAAACTTATGGCTACCAGGTACCAATCTCGTAGAGCCATTTTTTTCCGTAAAGTCATTAAGCATAAATAAGGCAACAACAATAATTGGATAACTATTTTTGCCTGGTAAATTACTATCAAGATGTAGCTGCTGAGCATCAGCATAAGGCTTAGGGGATCTAGCAGAAATATTCAATAAATTTACGGATTCTGACTCTTGATAAGATCCTTCTTTTAAGAGCTTATTTACAACTGGCAAAACTTTAGGATGATCAAATAAATCAAAATATTTTATATCCTTATTGTGCATATTATAAACTACTTTTTCTTCACTCTTATTATTTAGACCATGCTCAGTATTTGTGCTTCCGACATAATAAGGAGAATATTTCTCATTATCACGCTCAAGCATCTTTACATAACTTTCACATTCTTTTTCTGTCAACACATTATCAATAAGAACATAACCATTTTCATTAAATTCCTTTAAAATATCATCCATTTACACACCAGTTATTTCATTCATAACATGAACAATCTTATCTACTTCATGCTCTGTCATATCGCTATATAACGGTAGTGATATTTGTCTCCGATAAAAATCCTCAGTATCTGGCAAAGATAATTCACCGTATAATTCAACGTAGTATGGTTGTTTATAAATCGGTATGTAATGCTTTTGAACTGCTATTCCTTCAGACCTGAACCTTAAAAATATTTCCTTCATTTTCAAATGATCTACACTCTCATTTAACAAAATTGAAAATAAGTGCCTGGATGAATAACAATCATTATTTTCAATTATCGTTAAATCTCCTATCAATTTTGACTTATACATATCAACCAGTGTATTTCTTTTACATACAAATTCATTTAATTTTTTTAGTTGACTTATACCCAATGAAGATTGTACGTCTGTAATCCTATAATTGAATCCAAGTAACTCTTGCTCGTACATCCAAGGAAATTCAAATTCTTCATCTTTAATAATTCCATGACTTCTTAATAATATTACTTGCCTGTGAAGCCCCTTATTATTAGTAAGTACTGCTCCTCCTTCGCCTGTCGTGATAGATTTAATAGGGTGAAAACTAAAAATAGTTATATCACTAAATTGACAACTCCCTACTTTGTGACCTTTATATTCACTACCTAATGCATGACATGCATCTTCAATTATTTTGAAATCATACTGAATTGATAAAGATTTAATCTTTTCCAAATCACCACAGTGCCCAGCATAATCCACAATTACAATTGCTTTTGGGAGCTCATGTTTTTTTGATCCAATTAATCTTTCATTTAATTTTTCATAGGACATACAACCTGTTTGTATATCTATATCTATAAACTCAACGTCGGCATTGCAATATAAGGCTGCATTGGTACTTGCAACAAAAGATATCGCTGGCCCCCAAACTATATCGCCTTCTGATATATTAAGTGCTAAATATGCTAGATGAAGAGCCGCTGTACCAGATGATACGGCTGTACAATATTTTGCGCCTGTGTATTTCACTAAGCTTTCTTCAAATTCTGTTACACGTGGACCCTGTGTTAAAAAATCGCTTCTAAGTGTTTTTGAAACACTCTCAATATCCTCTTCAGAAATTGACTGTCTATTGTATGGAATCATGCTTGTGCAACTTCCAGTAATTCTTTTGTTTCTTCAATAGTTAGAAAACAATTATTCGTACCTGAATCATAAGAAAAACCTTGATCTACTGGCTTACCTTCTTCTCCAAAGTTGTTTGAAAGGTAGTTTATTTCACCACTATGAAACTGAATTGATGGGCTAATTACATAATGATCATCAAATTCTATGGTCCGATAACTATCATCTTTTGGACACATTTTTTCATGTAACTTTTCACCTGGACGAATACCTATTTCATGTGTACCAATGTTTGGATCGATTGCTTTTGCTAAATCTAACATGGTAACCGAGGGTATTTTTGGTACAAATATTTCACCGCCTTTCATTCGTGAAAAATTCTTTATTACAAAATCCACACCTTGCTGAAGTGTAATCCAGAATCGTGTCATATTATTATCTGTGATTGGTAACGAATCAGCACCTTCTGCAATTAATTTTCTAAAAAATGGTACAACTGACCCCCTACTACCTACTACGTTTCCATAGCGCACGACAGAAAATCTAGGAACTTCTCCACCAACCATATTATTTGCGGCTACAAATAACTTATCTGAACATAACTTAGTTGCGCCATATAAATTAACTGGGTTGGCTGCCTTATCAGTTGACAATGCAATTACTTTTTTAACATTTTTTTGTATTGCTGCATGAATGACGTTTTCTGCTCCATTGATATTTGTTTTAATGCATTCTGTAGGATTGTACTCTGCCGCTGGCACATGCTTCATTGCAGCAGCATGAATAATGTAATCAACGCCATTGCAGGCTTGCATTAGACGCTCACGGTCACGGACATCCCCAATAAAGTAACGCATTGGCTCTTGATTGAACTCTTGCTGCATTTCGTATTGCTTGAGTTCGTCACGGGAGAAAATGATGATTTTTTTGGGATTATAACGGTCTAACAAAGTCTTGGTATATTGTTTACCAAATGACCCTGTACCGCCTGTAATTAGAATGGTTTGGCCATCGAACATGATGGAACCTCTTCGCTGTCAATTTTTTATCGTTTTTTATATGGAGCAATATTTGAACCAAGTTTATGGGTATTTACTTAGTTTTTACTTTAAATGGTTCGCATGCGAGCAGGATTAACCCCTAGCTCGTTATTGCTGGTTTGATTGGAGATTGTTTGTAAGAAAATTTTATTTTTTATTCGCCTGCGAGTATGCTCCATCCGGATATTGGCTCCTTTTATAGACTATTAAATAGTGATAAACGGTTTATTTGTGTGAAGCTTTGCTGCGCAGCTTCTAATAGGAAAGATTCTAATGATAAGCGGCTAACGGCTTCTGCAAAATCAATGTCTTGCAGTTGACTTAAAATACCTTGGCTTACTAGGTCTACATCTTGATGCAGATTATCGATATTATCGATCGTATTGAGCCTTCCACCAAGTTCACTTTGCACTTCAGAAACTGAAGTTTGGGCAAAATCTAGATTACTTAAACTATTTTCAATTAGTACCTCTAATGCAGCTGAATCTTCTGGGTTATCTTGCAATGAACGCAAACCCTCAACTAACCCTGCTACTGTATCCACCATTGACTGCTTTGGACTACTGCGAACAAAAAATGTATCTCCTGGTTCTGGATCACCAGCTACTTTAAAAGTTGCCCCCTGCACTACCTGCTCAGCTCCGGGTGTGTAAGCAACCCCATCCAATCCTTCTATTGGTCGGTTTTCAGAACGCGTCAAAACTGAATAATTTGGGGCAGGTGGTGTTACATAGGAATCAGGATTAAATTGGATTACCATGTCTTCAGGTGAGAATTCAGAGTAGAGTTCTTGATCACTTACAAAACCATTACTGATGAATCCTGTACCAATATTACTAGAGTTATCTTGAGTAAAGAAAGTATCCTGAATACTTTTTACATCTACAAATAGAGTTTTACCTGAGTCATTTGTTTGAATTTTTGTACTATTTGATATATCTAAGAATCGCTCTCCATCATCACCTTCGTAGATAACCCCGCCACCATCTCGAGTTTGAAATGGCTGCGTCTCACCTTTAAATCCTGCAAATATATACGTGTTACTGGCATCTTTTGTATTC
>ERZ1027231.302-NODE-302-length-17143-cov-73.194991_pt1 | contig 17143 bp, 4 predicted proteins | sample MGYA00520866_ERZ1027231 | MGnify/ENA primary metagenome ERZ1027231 (study PRJEB33311, sample SAMEA4378411) | marine metagenome | biome: Marine biome; feature: Fjord; material: Water | collected 2014-07-20T08:00:00Z/2014-07-... | depth 75 m ...
AAGTAAAGTCTAAAAATGAGCTTCGTGTCAGTGCGATATTCAAAGGTGCGCCGCAGGACTTCTTGAATATGATAGTTGTACATGAATTGGCGCATATTAAAGAGAAAGAGCACGACAAGGCATTCTATAAGCTTTGTCGCCATATGCTTCCTGAATATCATCAAATAGAATTTGATTGTCGGTTGTTTTTAATCTCACGTGAGATTTAAATTAACTGTTATCGATACAGTCATTTCTAGCTTTGTACGAGCGCAGTTGCTGCGCGATCTGTATGTCTGTTCTGTGTTGGGCCTGGTGTAGTCATTCCATTGATAAGTGATTAAGTTTAGTTTCTTAGTCTGTACGTGAAGTTTAAGAATCTAAAAGTAAATCAGGTTGTTATTTGAGCCCTTGCAGGTTTGTCTGCAAGGGCTTTTTTCGTTCGTTATTCTGGTTGTTTTTTTATTACAGATCTATCGCTCACAAAGTGAGCTCGTACGAGGGAGGTTTCTGCGCGACCTGTAAATCTATTCCAAGCCAGTCCTCCTTTTGACTGAAAAAGAATCAAAAGGAGTAAGGTTGAGTTTCATTGCTAGTACATCTGTTTTGTTTTGGGTTGAGGATATAAGTCTCATAGTGATTATTAAGTCGAATGTCTTGCACTAAGAGAGTCACATGGTTGATCTCTTGTCCTTTTATATCTAATATCCCGCGCAATTATAAATATAAAAACATTAGGGATTGATGTATGCATTTGTCGCGTCTATGGAAAATAGCGATTTTCACCTGTCTATTCTCATTGCAAGCCTTCGCACTGGCCAATCCGTTAGAGCAGTATCAGATATACGAATCTGACACTAACGGTGACGGAAACTATGATTACCTTTTAAAGCTTTCCCCTGAAGAAGTAGAAATCCCTTACGACATAAGTCTCCAGGTAGAGCGTTCAGCACAGCAGTATTTTTTAACTAAAGATCCAGATGGCTCTTTTACTGTTTCAAAAACAAGTGATCAAGATGCAGATTGGGTTCTGATTGATGGAAATGTCACCCAATTTAATTACATTGAAGGTGGCGAGTTAGAAATTGCAGTTCGTACAAACGGGTCAGACCCTCAGGTGATCGTTTTAAGTCAATCTAATGAAGGTGTGTTACTTGTCGCTAATTCTTTGCAGAGTGCTGCACTAAAAAATGGTTCGCTAGCCAGTATCCTGGATTTGAATAATGATGGGCAAGACGAAGTCCTGATCTCTGGCGACACTATAAATACACTAAGTGCATCAGGCTATTCTTTAAAGCACGATATCATTCAAAATCTGTCGCCTAAAACTTGGGCGGGTCAGTCAGGCGCTGCGCATGCCGCAATACAAATACAAATCCCAAAAGAACTTGGGCCAACACCGCGATTATCTTTGCAATACTCTAGTAGTGCTAATAATGGACCTGTCGGCGTTGGTTTTAATTTAACTGGGGTATCAAAGATTCATTATTGCACGCCAGTAGTTGATGTGGACCTGACAATGGGTGCGGCACCTTACTCAGATGAAGAGCGACTTTGCTTGGATGGCCGCTATTTATCTCAAACCTCTGTAGGTGCAAGGTTTGATAACGGTGCAACTTATATGACTGAAATCTCTAATCACTCGCGTTTAGTATTCAGTCAAGACAATAATGCCTTTGAAGCAAGCCTTAAAGGTGGTGGAAAGATGGTTTTTGGGCTTTCTCGTAAATTAACTAATGACAATTCAAAAACCATAGAGTGGTATTTAACCAGAGTTGAAGATGAGTTTGGGAATGGCTATGACTACAATTACAAATATCAAAATCAATATGAATATTTGCCGCTTCTAGAAAAAATAGAGTATGGAAGTATAACGGTAGATATTAGTTGGGAGTCCCGCATAGGTAAGGTAGATCAGGCTGCTGGTGATGATGCGGTTACTGGTTATGTTGATGAGGCATTATTACATCGTAGTGGTAATACATCTTTACTTCGAGATCGATTAAAAAGTGTGAGTGTTCAGCGAAATGTCTCATCTTCAGGCGTTGCATTGAGTAAATATGAATTAAAATATGGTGTGAACCATAACAAGCAAAGTCAATTAGAATTAGTAACCCTGTGCTCGGCCAAAAACGATTGTGCAGACTTGAGTATTGATTGGTATGAAGGTGAGGCTCTATTTAAAAGTCCAAGCGTAGTTGCAAATCTAGCCAATAAGGTCCCAGATCAAAAAGTTAAATATTTAGACTTAAATGGTGATGGATTTGTAGACCTAATGTACCCGGGCAGTAACGGTAATTGGTGGTTCCGTTTAGGGTCGAATAGTGGTTTTTTGGCGCAAGAGATAGATACCCTTGTCAGTCGTGGTGCCACCAATTATGCTGATTTTTCAGTGCCCATTAAAGCAGGATTAGATCATACGCAGGCACTGATAGTCGCAGATTCGGTTGATGCTAGTGGGGCAGACGACCTGACACTTGCTTGCGTAAAGGGCGAAGAGATCTACTTGTATGGCAGTGATGTCGTAGCTTCAGATGACGTACTGGATAAAAGCGCACAAACGTGTGGGAAGATAATAGGTCAAAAATATACGGGTGGTAAGCTTCAATATATAGCGCTTTTAAATTGGTATGTGATGCATGCAGATTTTATAGATGGTGAATTTTCTGAAATGAAATTAAGTCCATTAAGCAATAAAGATGGCGCACTTAAAACACTAGGGAATCGCGTGCACGTAGGTGATTTTAATAAAGATGGCCTTCAAGATTTTGCTGTAAGGTACGACAAAGAAATTGCAGAACGGTTACACCGATATACAACGAATAAAGATGAAATGCTCAGTGTTTTTATTGCTGATACGACAGATACAGGTGGGAATACATCGAATATTTCATTTAGAGTGTTCACTTTAGATTCATACACAGGTGATTATAGAGATGGGTCTTTAAATATCGTTGACCTTGATAATAATGGCTTCCCAGACATAGAAATATGCTCTGAAAAAGTGGGAGATAACTCTTGTGCCCAATACATAATAAATAACATAAATCATAAAAACCTATCGCAGTATTTGGATGAGCGAAGGTGTAGTGGGTATCTATGTTATTACAATGTACAAGCTGATGGGATTTTTGACTACAGTATTAACTACTCTACTCAGCCTGCTGATAAATTAACAAAAACATTCCCCTATATAGATTCTACGACAGGGCAAAGTAAAACAAGAGAGTTGTATACTCCTAATTACTATGCAGATTTCAATGCTGATGGTGTTGTTGATCGTATGTATATAGCAAGCAGGGGCGGCGAAAAACTGGCTGTGGTTAATTACAGTATGGGTGAGCAAAGCGAGAGCTCAGCTAGTTATGAAAACGCTAATAAAATATTGATTACAGGCGACCCTTATAAAATTAATCTTTTAGATTTTAATGGTGACGGTCTTTTGGATATTTTAGGTGAAACGGATAATGAAAAGCTAACACTCTATCAAGCCAGTAGAGTGTATTCCAAGCAAGAAGCGGGAGAGCCAAATCGATATGATCGAAACATCGAATACACGGCACGACAAATTGTTAGTGAAGAGGCTGTTGCTAAGCAAGCCTATAGACCAACAGTTTATGATTATGCAATTAAAAGCTTTGCAAGTGTACCAAGTGGTGAGCTTGGCAACTTAAAGGCAAGGCATAAAGCGACATTGCAATATAAAGGCATGCCAACACCAATGGATTACAATGGTGATGGTACTGTCGATCTTTTGTTTGTTGATAGTGGTTTGCTTAAGGTGACAAGTCGAGAAACTGGTTTTGAAAATATTGGCCGTATTAAAAAATTAACAGATTCTCTGGGCAATATTACAAGATTTACTTACCAGAACTCAAAGCTAGAGCCCAACGATGACTATGACGGCATACGGTTTCCTTATGTGAACATTGCGAATACAGGCAGTTTAATCGCCAAAATTGAACGGGGATATGGTGAGGCACTTAGTAACTATTTGACCACTTGGTATGAATTTGATGGTGCCTTGTATCACCTTCAGGGAAGGGGGTTTGTAGGTTATCGTCACAAGATATCTAAAAGTGCACTCAATGATGATGATAAGCTAAAGGTAGTAGAAGAATTTAATCAAAGCTTCCCTTTAACCGGAACCACCAAATCAACCAACCAATTTTGGGTAAATAAAGACGGCGCCGAACAACTTATTAGTAGCAGTAATAGTGAGTTTGACTTTAGAAAGTTTGGTTTGCAATCACGCTTAACAACCGTTTACCCAGCTTCACAAGAGGTTAAAAAATATGAACTGGATGCTGGTTTAATATCAACGGTTACTACGTCGGCTAACTATGATGATTATGGCAATGCCATTGAAACCACTCATGCCGTATACGGCGGTTCCCATAAGTCACTGCAGCAAACCACTAAAACTACCAATAAATATCAACACTTAAATGCAGCCAATGAACCTGTTGCCGATGAAATTGATGATTGGCGAATTTCATTCTTAACCGAATCAGAAGTTGTCAGTGATACGCGCGAGCAGATTAGTACGCATGTTACAAAACTAACCCCGTGGCTAGGCACGCACCGGGTTGCAAGTAAATTAGATTATGCAGGAACCGAATCGGCTTTATTACATGAATATGCGCATGAAAATGATGGGCGTTTGAAAAGTGAATATATCAGCAGTGGCGAAGGGGCTTTGTACACAGTTGATAGAAGACGTGTGTTTGAAAATCAAGCTTATGAATTCGGTTACCTGCCTTCTAAAGTGCAAAATGTAACGGATGATACAGTATCCATAGAATACGACCCTTTATGGCATAAGCCTGTTTCAGAAACTTCCATACAAGGTTTGACCACAACCACCGCTTACAATAGCCTGGGCCAGCCTCTCAGAACTGTTAGTCCTGAAGGGGTTGTCACCTTAAACCTAGCAAAAAAATGTCAGGATGAATGCCCAGTTGGTGCTTTGTTTACGTCAACCGTATTGCAAATGCACAAAAGTCAAAAAGGCCTGTTAGCCCCACCGCAAACCACATACCTTGATCAATATTTACGGGTGCAAGCAGAGCAAACAAAAAATGCGAACAACCAAGTGGTAGTACAAGACTACAGCTATGACCTTTATGGTCGCCTAACGTATTCTACACTGCCATATACAGATAGCAGTAACATACAAAAAATCGAATACAGCGCATATGATGCATTTGGCCGCGCGTTAACGGTTACACAACCTAATGGCGGTAAAGTTATAAAAAGTTATCAAGGTGATGCCAAGGGGGTGAAAGAAAATATTGATAATCAACTGCAGACAGAGAGTGGACTAGTTCACCAGCTATCGTTCAAAAATTTTAATGCATTAGGTCAAGTTTCATCGGTACATAATTACCCTACGGCGGTTACAATTCATTTTACCTACGACGCCATGGGCAATCTAACCCTTGCTGAAAATAAATACATCACAACAAACTTAAAAACAGTCAGTGCTGGCTACAATGTTGCTGGGTTAAAAACACGCATGTCTGATCCCGATACAGGTACGTATAATTACACCTACGACTCAATAGGCTTGTTGCGAACACAGAGCGATTCCAATAATAATGGATATGTATACCAGTACAATAAACTGGGCCAGCGTGAAACAAGCACCCTAAATGGTAAGCTTGAATCTACTTGGGCTTACAGTGATATAGTCCCTGGTTTGTTAAAGAGACGCTTTAAAACTAATTTTTCAGAAAGCTACCAGTACGATGCACTGCATCGTATTAAAAGTGCCAAAACAAAAATCAAAGCCCAACCGGATAAACAATTTATTTATGAATATGACCTAGCAGGGCGTCAATCAAAAATTACCTACCCAAGTGGCTTCAGTGTGGCAAACGTTTATAATCCGCTTGGCTATTTAACCGCCTATAAGAAGCCAGGTACCAATGACATTTATTGGCAGGCCGAACAAATGGACGCATTTGGAAACTGGGTGGGTGAGCGCTTTGGGAATAACATACAAACAACTCGCGCCTATGACCCTGCATCAGGCTTATTGCAATCCATTAAATCAGTCGATAGTAATAACCAAACCGTACAAGACCTGGGTTACCTATGGAACACTAATGGCAATTTGCGTCAGCGCACATTAAACGAATCAACACCCTTAAGTGCCGTGACCGAAACGTTTAAGTACGACCTTGCCGACAGGCTGGGCACAGCCACCACCGAGGGGTTGGCCACAGGGCAGCGAATACTGAGCTATGGATATGACAAGCTTGGCAATATGACCCGCAAGTCAGACCTGTCTGATATTGGAGGAATGATATACGGAACAAACGGTGCCCGCCCTTCACAGTTACAGCAGGTATTTAAAAATGAGCAACTTGTATTTAGTTTGACTTACGATGCAAATGGCAATGTTAGGCAAAAAGGTGATGTTAACTTTACCTATACCGCTGCCAATAAACCTTCAAGGATATGGAGAGGCTTGTATGGATTAAATGCAGTTGAAAACAGCTTTGAATACGACACCGATGAACAGCGTTACTACCAAAAGCAAATAGCCGGCAACGACACCCTACGTGAAACCTATTATTTTGCTGGCGGCGGTTACGAAGAAATATTCGATCACGACCCAGTAACAAACATCACCATACAAAAACAAAAAGCTTATGTGGGCGGCGTGATGATTCATACCTACACACAAAGTAATAAACCTGAAGTGATTGCGAAAAAATCCGACATTCAATACCTGCATCAAGACCACTTGGGCAGCACACAAGCCATCAGTGATGCCACAGGTTCGACTGAAGGGTTGATACACCTAGCCTACGATCCATTTGGAAAAGCCCGTCAAGGCAATTGGGAAAACGCGGCAACAGCCTCCGATGCAGGCGGCAAAAACCCTGACTGGGCCGCTATATCACTCAAGCATACCAGTGCTGGTTTTACAGGGCATGAAATGTTAGCGGACTTTGATTTGATTCACATGGGTGGCCGAGTATATGACCCCATGGTGGGGCGCATGCTGCAAGCGGACCCGTTTATACAGGCCCCTGATTTTGATCAGAGTTATAACCGTTACAGTTATGTTTGGAATAATCCGCTGAGTATGAAGGATCCGACAGGATTTATGGCAGAATTGCATGATGATGATTTGGATATGTTAAATACATTAACTGACTTTAATAATGTAAATAATCAAAGTTTGATTACTTTTGATGCGAATGTAGATGTTATGTATCAAGATCAAGGTAATGACTTAAGTAGCTTGAGAGAGGCTGAATATATAGCGTCAAGTTCACAGCATAAAGATTATATATATGCAGCTTTAAGTGCTTGTGCGTACTCAGAAACTTGCAGGAATGTTGGGGTTATTGGTTTTCAGCCTGTTTTAGATGGAAGGCCCTTAGGGTTGGATGTTAGTAGTTTTGATAGCGATTTTGGTTTTTCAGCAACGTTATTTAACAGGGATGGCGATTATGTTTTTGCAATAGCCGGCACTGATGGGTTTAATGATGGGGACGATAATGTTTTAAATGCTTTTTTTGGTTCATCCCCTCAGATGACTGCTGCGATCGTTTTAGGGGGGAAGGTAGATTATGCAACTTCAAATGTTCGGAGTTCATTAGTTTTTACTGGTCATTCATTGGGAGGTGCTTTAGCTGCCGGTTCGGGCATTATGAATGATGTCGAAACAGTAACTTTTAACGCGGCAGGTTTGAGTTTCACTGCTGGCAGGTTTGCTGGTAGGTATTTGGATTCACAAAGACTTATTCGGGCTTATAATAGTTCAACAGATTTACTAAGTCTTGCGCAGGATTTTCCACTCGGTTTGCCTTCTGCTGCTGGTAGGAGGAGTTCATTAGGTATAGCAGGGTTTCATTCAATCGTAGGTGTTTGTGCAGCTATGGGAGGTGGGTGTGATTATGAGTAGCAAGTTACTGTGGGTTGTATTTTTAACTCTTTTAATTCTTCCATGTGCTACCGGATTACCATTTGAAGGGCATGCGAAGAGTGAATTGTACTCTTCGAGGGACTCGCTCAATATCATTGAAGCTGTTGAAGACAATGATCTGAAACGCCTTGCAGCTGTCATTAACGCTGGTGCTGATATTAATGAAAGGGGGTTTAGAGGTGTGAGTATTCTTTACTGGTTTGTGTTGACGGATAACATAAAGGGGTATGAGGTTTTATTAAGATTATCTGCAGACCCTAATCATTGTTCGGATTCAGGGAGTTGTCTTTTACATGTCCTTGCCTTAGAAAATAAGTCCAACTACATTCGTTTAGCAGTTAAGTATGGAGCTGATGTGGATTTACAGATGTCAGGATTTGGTAGGACACCTTTGATGAATTCAGTTGCCGCATTTGGTAAAGAGGATAGCGCTTTTCAAACTCTTCTGAAAGCAGGGGCTGATCCTTATACTAAACATTCTATGCATGGTACTACTGTATTTAGTAGCGCTGTATTATTTGAACGTTTTGATTTAGTTATATTTTTAGTGGAGCTAGGGTTTGTAGATTTACCTCGTGAGGCCCGTGTAGCACTAACTTATGCAGTGAAAAAGAAATCTAGGGCTCATCTACCAGCACCTCTTGATAAGCAGTTTGTAAAGATGAAGGAGATGTTGGAATTGAAGCGAATGATCGATAGGTGAAAATAAATCAAAGGGGCCAATAGATCCAATCAAAGGGGTTAAAGTCGCCCTAATATAAAGCACAAAACATCACCAGCATTGTGTCATGCTGGTTAGAAAAAAGTAATTTAGAAACAAGCAAAAAATAAAATCGCCAAAAGCTGACGTTTAATAAAAATAAAATAGATACATCTAGGAAATACAATGAAAAGGATCTTTCTTTCGCTCTTGCCATTCTTGGTCTGTGCGCAAGTATTATTGGGCAGCATGTCTGCGCAAGCCAATATTGGTTCAAGCCCGGCGGTGGATTCTGCTGGCCGTGTTATTTATGTGCGCAAAAATGCCCTAGATAATGGCAGTGAGCTTGTGGCCGTGAACGCCACAGAACCGTCTGTGGTGCTTATCAATCGCCCAATTTCAGCCAATGTGTTTTCTAGCCCAGTGGTCGATGTGGATGGCTATATATATTTGGCCACACTGGATACTGCCATACCTGAAACGGCGCTTGATGCGGCAAAAATTATTAAGTTTGATGCGGCGTTCAATAAAGTATGGGAATTTAATGTGGGCAGCAGTGTGTACAGTACGGTTGCGCTTACGCCCCCTGTAGTTGGCTCGGCCGACCCTTATGCAGGCCAGTTATTTTTTGGAACCAAAGACGGTAAAGTCATATCATTAAACACCCTAGACGGTTCTAAAAACTGGGAAATAGAAACCGGTTTTGAAATAGGTGGCAATGCCACCTTATGGCCGCTAGATAAGTCCCTTTCTATTGCCAATGCCAGTGGCGAAGTATTTATACTTGATCAGACAAATGGGGATATTAAAGCCTCGTACACGGTGCATGACCGTGCTTCTGTTACCACCCCAGTGATTGCCGGAAATGGCGACCTTGTATTTACCACCTTTAATGGTGACGTGGTGCGCTTGGCCCGTGACGGCACACAAAAATGGCTTACCAATTTAGATGTGGCTGATGGCAGTAAATTCATCGCCAGCCCTGTGATTGATCGTCAGGGCAATATTTATGTGGCGGATTATTTAAACGGTGTGGTATTCAGCTTAAATGAAAATGGCCAGCGTAATTGGCCTTTAGCAGGACAAGAAGTATTGCAGGCGGGCAGTCAAATCTACGGCACTCCCATGGTCATTAATGATGGTGGGGTGATTAAATTAGTGGTACCCGGTATATCCAATGGCGACGATTTTAAAATCGTCATTCTAGATGCCCTAACCGGAGCAGAACTAGACGACTTCACATCCACCTCAACACTATACGCTGCCGTAAACCTAGGTGGCGGCAACATGCTGGCATTAAACGCACAGTCCCAATTATTAGCATTTGAAACCACGGCCATTTCTTCACAAGGGCAATGGGGCGGTTACCAATTAGGCGTTAGCAATAATGGCAGTCATGCAGATACCGATGGCGATTTATACGTCGATGCCTTTGATGATTTTCCAGCGGACCCTGCCGAATGGTTAGATACGGATTTAGATGGCTTGGGTAATAACCTTGCTGATAACGATGATGACGGTGATGGCGTTGTCGATTCAGAAGATGATTTCAGTGTGGTTTTTGCTGTAAGTAAAGACACAGATAAAGACGGCAAGCCAGATTTCTGGAATACAAACTGTGACGATACCTGCCGTTTTTATTCGCGCCTAGAATTAGACCTTGATGATGATAATGACGGCCTAAGCGACCTTGTTGAAGCCGAGCTAAAAACAGATCCAACCATGGTTGATACCGATGGTGATGGCCTAACGGATTACTTTGAAGTAAATACATCATTCACTGCCTGTGGTTCAGGTGTGTGTATTACAGATTACAGTTCGGCAATTGAATCTGATAGCGATGGTGATGGCATCTCAGATAAGTTTGAACATGAAAATGGCCTTAACCCATTGGTTGATGATTCAACGGCTGATTATGACGGTGATGGTTATGATAATTTATTAGAGTCCAAATTAGGGCGTGATCCATTTGAAAATGAATTCGATGATCGTGAATTTGCCTTGATAGAAACTTTTGTTTCAACTGCGACTGCAGGAAAGCTATTGGCAAGCTCTGATGGTAAGCATTTGTATGCAGGTGCTGGCCAATATGTGTTTGATATCAATCCTGAAACCGGTGCCTTAGAAAATGAACGTGAAACGGGGTTAGGTGTTCGCGGTCGGGCTGTTATTTCTGAGGATGGGCGTTTTGTTTATGTGTTAAAGATTGGTGATTCAAAAACATTAGAAACATATAGTCGCGATGCTGAAACTGGCGGGTTAAGTTTTCTTTCAGAGTTCAAGAATACCTATGTGTTAGCGGGTTTGAAATTGACTGGTAATAGTTTGATGTATAGTTACTTCAAAGCGAATACATCGACGATTTTTAATGCCTGTGTTTCGTCAGATTATAGGGATCTCTATTACTATGTGGGAATATTGGAATTAAAGGATGATGGAAGTGTTAGTACTGGTTTTTTATCGGCGTGTATAGATAAAGATGACTATAGATATTCAACGGCAACATATCATTATGCAAATAAAAATGGGCTGTATTTGGCGGGTGATAAAACACTGCGCTTGAGTGCCTCAAATAAACTTACTAGCGCTGATGGTTTTACAGGGGTTGTCTCAAATCCATTGAGCAGTGACTTTGTTTATGCCATCTCTGCAAATCGTTTATATAACTACCATAAGAATGACGTGGCAGTATCGACACTCGGGTTGTCAGTTAATGCATTTGAGTGGGAGGTTAGTGCATATACGAAACGCCTTTATGGTGTGTCCAAAATGTATGGGCTTCATACTGTAACGGCTTATATTGCGTCAACCGTTGATCGGGTTCCTGTGCGTGATGCGGGGGTTACTTTACCAGGACTTGGTTCAAGTATGGCGATGTCGGGGCAGTATCTATATGTGCAAACTGAAGTTGGGGTTGTGCAGCTAGAAGGTGGATATGATGGTATTGGTCATGTTGATACAGATGGTGATGGTGTTATAGATCGTGATGATGAATACCCTAACAACCATGATGAACAATACGACACAGATGGTGATGGCACACCTAACGGTGTAGACCTTGATGATGATAACGACGGCACGCCAGATGAGCTTGATGACTTACCGTTAGATGATTCAGATTATATCGATACAGATGGAGATAACGTTGGTAATACAGCCGACCCTGATGATGATGGCGATGGTGTACTTGATGGCAATGATGCATTTCCATTAGATGGAGATGAATGGTTAGACACTGACGGCAATGGAATTGGTAACAATACTGACCCAGATGATGATGATGATGGTGTGTTAGATGGGGATGATATATTTCCTTTGGATAAAGATGAATCCATGGATACCGACGGTGATGGCGTTGGTAATGTGGCAGACCCAGATGACGATGAAGATGGCATTTTAGATGGGGATGATGCTTTTCCGCTAAATTTCGCTGCATCAACTGACACGGATATGGATGAGTCTCCTAATGACTGGCATGTCGATTGTAATATTGATTGTCAAACGGTGTCTGGGTTGGTATTGGATTTAGATGATGACGGTGACGGTATGTCAGATATCTGGGAGGCATTAAACGGTTACGATTCTCTATTGGCAGGCGATGCGGAATTTGATTTGGATGGTGACGGCCTAACCACCAAGCAAGAATATGATAGAGATACAGATCCCGGTTTGCCAGATACTGATGGGGATGGTGTGTCAGATTTGGATGATGACTTCCCGCGCTCCCCAGAAGCATCAGTGGATACGGACAATGATGGATTGCCTGATAACTGGCATGAAGGTTGTGATGCAGCTTGCAAGGATGCCTCTGGCCTAGTGTTAGATTTGGATGATGACAACGATGAAATGTCTGACTTATGGGAGGCAGAGCATGGTTATGACACATTGCTCGCAAACGATTCAAGTTTGGATGGTGATGGGGATGGTCTGACAGATTTGCAAGAATCAATTGCAGGCACTGATCCAGATCTTGCAGATACCGATGGAGATGGCATTAGTGATGATAAAGAATTAGCCAGTGGTTTAGATCCATTAGCGGATGATTCCATGCTGGATTCGGATGGTGATGGTTACAGTAATAAGCGTGAAGCAGAGACGGGTACTGATCCATTTGTTAACGAATTTGATGATCGTGAATTTGGTGTTATCGAAACTTACAATACATTGGCTGTAGGCGGTGCAGTGGTCGTTTCAAATGATGGCAAGCATGTGTACACAGGTGGTGGTCAGTATGTTTTTGATCGTGAGAATAAGACAGGTGAGCTTACCAACGAGAGAGTGACGGGCATAGAATTTGAGGGTTCACATGCTCTTATGTACGGTGATAATTACTTAGTTGCTTATGCATCAGGGGCACTTCGTAGCTATCAGCGGAATGTTGAAACTGGTTTACTGGCGGAGGTGAGTTCGGTCGCGCAAGGTGCACTGAAAGATTTGAAGGTAGCAGGTGCAAAAATTCTGATGTTGACCACTGGGGGATACTTGCAGTCCTCAACGATTAGTTTTGCTAGCGGCTCTTTGTCTGGTAAGACAAATATCGATTCAGATATAAATGCTTTTGAAGTTGTTGGTGGTAAAATTTATACAGTTAACGACAAAGCACTTAGCGCTTGCACCTCTTCAATTTACGGTTTTTCGTGCTCCTATTTATTCAGATTTTCAGCAGCAATACAGGCAATAATGCGTAATCCATTAGATTCTGGATCTTACATTATAACGGTTACAGGAAGTCTTTGGTCCCCAGTTACAACGAGTATTTATGGTTCAGATGGAAAGTCAAAGGCAGTAGGGTTGCTTGGCACTACTTCATCCAATAATCAGGTATTTGGGAATTCAGATAATGGGTATTTATATTATCAGAATGCTTATGCACTTTCGGCGGTTAACTTAGCAGAAGATCAAGCGACAGTTAGTGTTGTTGGATCTGTATCTGGCTCACATCTGTCAGTAAAATTAGCGTCAGATCGGCATCATATATATGCGACGATAGAGAATAAGGTCAAGTTAATTGAGCCGGGATATCAAGGTATTGGTCATGTTGATACAGATGGTGATGGTGTTATAGATCGTGATGATGAATACCCTAACAACCATGATGAACAATACGACACAGATGGTGATGGCACACCTAACGGTGTAGACCTTGATGATGATAACGACGGCACGCCAGATGAGCTTGATGACTTACCGTTAGATGATTCAGATTATATCGATACAGATGGAGATAACGTTGGTAATACAGCCGACCCTGATGATGATGGCGATGGTGTACTTGATGGCAATGATGCATTTCCATTAGATGGAGATGAATGGTTAGACACTGACGGCAATGGAATTGGTAACAATACTGACCCAGATGATGATGATGATGGTGTGTTAGATGGGGATGATATATTTCCTTTGGATAAAGATGAATCCATGGATACCGACGGTGATGGCGTTGGTAATGTGGCAGACCCAGATGACGATGAAGATGGCATTTTAGATGGGGATGATGCTTTTCCGCTAAATTTCGCTGCATCAACTGACACGGATATGGATGAGTCTCCTAATGACTGGCATGTCGATTGTAATATTGATTGTCAAACGGTGTCTGGGTTGGTATTGGATTTAGATGATGACGGTGACGGTATGTCAGATATCTGGGAGGCATTAAACGGTTACGATTCTCTATTGGCAGGCGATGCGGAATTTGATTTGGATGGTGACGGCCTAACCACCAAGCAAGAATATGATAGAGATACAGATCCCGGTTTGCCAGATACTGATGGGGATGGTGTGTCAGATTTGGATGATGACTTCCCGCGCTCCCCAGAAGCATCAGTGGATACGGACAATGATGGATTGCCTGATAACTGGCATGAAGGTTGTGATGCAGCTTGCAAGGATGCCTCTGGCCTAGTGTTAGATTTGGATGATGACAACGATGAAATGTCTGACTTATGGGAGGCAGAGCATGGTTATGACACATTGCTCGCAAACGATTCAAGTTTGGATGGTGATGGGGATGGTCTGACAGATTTGCAAGAATCAATTGCAGGCACTGATCCAGATCTTGCAGATACCGATGGAGATGGCATTAGTGATGATAAAGAATTAGCCAGTGGTTTAGATCCATTAGCGGATGATTCCATGCTGGATTCGGATGGTGATGGTTACAGTAATAAGCGTGAAGCAGAGACGGGTACTGATCCATTTGTTAACGAATTTGATGATCGTGAATTTGGTGTTATCGAAACTTACAATACATTGGCTGTAGGCGGTGCAGTGGTCGTTTCAAATGATGGCAAGCATGTGTACACAGGTGGTGGTCAGTATGTTTTTGATCGTGAGAATAAGACAGGTGAGCTTACCAACGAGAGAGTGACGGGCATAGAATTTGAGGGTTCACATGCTCTTATGTACGGTGATAATTACTTAGTTGCTTATGCATCAGGGGCACTTCGTAGCTATCAGCGGAATGTTGAAACTGGTTTACTGGCGGAGGTGAGTTCGGTCGCGCAAGGTGCACTGAAAGATTTGAAGGTAGCAGGTGCAAAAATTCTGATGTTGACCACTGGGGGATACTTGCAGTCCTCAACGATTAGTTTTGCTAGCGGCTCTTTGTCTGGTAAGACAAATATCGATTCAGATATAAATGCTTTTGAAGTTGTTGGTGGTAAAATTTATACAGTTAACGACAAAGCACTTAGCGCTTGCACCTCTTCAATTTACGGTTTTTCGTGCTCCTATTTATTCAGATTTTCAGCAGCAATACAGGCAATAATGCGTAATCCATTAGATTCTGGATCTTACATTATAACGGTTACAGGAAGTCTTTGGTCCCCAGTTACAACGAGTATTTATGGTTCAGATGGAAAGTCAAAGGCAGTAGGGTTGCTTGGCACTACTTCATCCAATAATCAGGTATTTGGGAATTCAGATAATGGGTATTTATATTATCAGAATGCTTATGCACTTTCGGCGGTTAACTTAGCAGAAGATCAAGCGACAGTTAGTGTTGTTGGATCTGTATCTGGCTCACATCTGTCAGTAAAATTAGCGTCAGATCGGCATCATATATATGCGACGATAGAGAATAAGGTCAAGTTAATTGAGCCGGGATATCAAGGCATCGGCCATCCTGATACAGACGGGGATGGAGTAATAGACCGTGATGATGCGTTCCCTTACGAGCCTAGTGAGCAATACGATACCGATGGTGATGGCTTAGGCGATAATGCCGATGCCTTTCCTAATGACCCAACTGAGCAATATGACTTTGACGGTGATGGCATTGGTAATAATGCCGATCCTGATGATGATAATGACGGTGCTTTGGATGTTGACGATGCATTCCCGTTAGATGCGACTGAATCATTAGATACAGATTGGGATGGTATTGGTAATAACGCCGATTTAGATGATGACGGTGACGGCATGTCTGACGTGTACGAGTCTAATAACGGATTAAATTCACTGGATGCGTTAGATCGTGATTTGGATTTAGATAATGATGGTTTGAGCAACTTTGAAGAATCTGAGTTGGGTACCTTTGCCAATAATAATGATAGTGACGGTGATTCTATCCCTGATGGCTGGGAAGTGACTTACGGCCTTGATCCTTTGTTGACCGCCGATGGCTTAGAAGATTGGGACAGCGATGGGCACTCTAATGCGGCTGAGTATATTGTGAATACCAGTCCGCTGGACCCTCGCTGGTATCCTGGTGCACCAGGTTTACGTAAATGGGGTTTTGATAGTGGTGATAAGGTAAGAAGTTCAGTGGCCTTTGGTTTGGATGGCCAAGCTTATTTTGTTAATGATGCGGGTATCTTGTTTGCGGTGGATTCGGATGGCGGAGAGATCTGGCAGTTTGATACGGCAGCTGTTGTTACAACCAGCCCAGCTATCGGTCTAGAAGGTGAAATTTACTATACCGACCTAAACGGTGACTTAACGGCGGTTGCAACAAACGGTGATGAGCTTTGGACCTTTACCATTGGTGTGCCTATTGAGACCACGCCTGTTGTAGGTGATAACGGTGTGGTGTTCTTTGGTGCGGATGATGGTGTGTTGTATGCCATTGATGCAGATGGCTCTGAAAAATGGACGTATGAAACATCGGATGCCATTAAGTCTTCCCCTAGGTTGGATAAGAATGGTGTGGTGCATTTTGGTTCAGATGATGGGCAGGTGTATTCTGTTTACTCTGAGAGTGGTGCTGAGTACCGACCTTAGTTTTACTCATAATTTAAGTTTTACGTTCAGCCCTTACAGGTTTTTCTGTAAGGGCTTTTTTGTAAGAGCTTTTTTTTGTCTTTTGATCGAAAACTATAGTTTGCAGTTTGTAGTTTGTTTACACGTGTCGGATCTTGCTAGTGAGACTGTATTGATATTTCACTTGTCGGAAGGTTTTTATAATAGGGGCGGTCATGGATAGATCTGTTCATGAGGGCGGTGCAGGTTACGAATAAAACGCAAAGATTTCCTTCGGTGGTTTTGGTCGGCTGTATAAATACCCTTGTGCAATTTGGCAG
>ERZ1027231.305-NODE-305-length-17062-cov-23.131122_pt1 | contig 17062 bp, 15 predicted proteins | sample MGYA00520866_ERZ1027231 | MGnify/ENA primary metagenome ERZ1027231 (study PRJEB33311, sample SAMEA4378411) | marine metagenome | biome: Marine biome; feature: Fjord; material: Water | collected 2014-07-20T08:00:00Z/2014-07-... | depth 75 m ...
CGGGCATAACGTTTACCTGCGTGTTGGTTAAGAGCAATACCCGTTATGGGTAAAGTTGATGAAGATAAATCAGCGGGATTTAAATCACACAACACAGGCAAACCTTCATGACTATTTACCCTGATGGCTCGGGCTAGGTAGGTATTGGTAATCTTCAGATAGGTTGTTTGGTTTTGATCAGAAAATTCAGTTTCAATATCAAACACCAATCCCTTTTTAGAGTGCCTCTGGTTCACAATAGACATGAAAATATAATTGCCTGATTGTGAATTATTCCAGTCCTTGCTTAGCATTTCCAGATGTTGCTCAAAGCATACACCCAGATGTACTAAGCCAGCAGGACTCAATGGAAAGCGAGACTGAGTCAGCAAAAAAAGCTGGCTAGTTTGTGTGGCCAGATAAAAAAACGGAGCCGGTATTTTATCATTTTCATTAAACCCAAAACTTTCCAGGTACTGGTTAAATTGCTCGGTATTAATGGCAAAGTCGCTGACCTTCAGAGTTAACTCAGGTAAGGCCGTTAACTGTTTATGGTTGCGTTTAAAAACGGCCTTTGTGTACAAATTCAGCAAAGAGGGCAGGGCCTGAAAAGATTGGGTAATCATGATGTTGCTCCTTTAAGCCGGTACAGAAGCGCTTTTTGAAACGGAAGCCGGAAACCCAGGTGCAAAAGGTTCGTTCTGTATTTTGCAGGCATTCACCACAAAGCTCACCGCGTGATATAAACCGGCCAGCATGACTAGCTCAATCAGTTGCTCCTGAGCAAACTCCTCAGACAACTTCCCCCATAATTCATCGGATACTTGATTGTCAGTGTGCAACTGATTCACCAGAGCAATGATGAGGTTTTGGCTTTTATCCCATAAAGAAGAGTCAGAATGTTCATGGGCGGTGTCATGGATCTGGGCCTCACTGAAGCCTGCCTTCTTGGCAAAACCAGCCACGTGCACGCCCCATTCATACTCGGCTTTACACATGCCACAAGCTCTTAATATCACCAGCTCTCGCTGCGTCACTGAAATGCTGCCCTTGTCTAATAGACCGCCGGATATCATGCGGTGCAGCACTCTAGGGTTGTGGGCCATAGTGCGGAAAATTGATAGTGGTGGCATGCCTGGTGGCATGACGGTGTTGAAGTCGGCAGTCACTTCTTCACTGTAGGGTGCGCTAATTGGGTTAATGCGTGCTTTCATGATTGTCATTCTCCAGGGGTTAACTGTTGTAGGTTGATTTGCTACAATATCTGTAGCAGTGAAAACACTATACCGCTACAAAAAGTGTAGCGCAAGTGTTTGTTCAATTAATATGATGTGGAAAAAGACATGAGTAACAGCACCAGCTCAAGACCCATAATGCAGTTGATCGATATTCTCGGTAAGAAATGGGTACTTAGAATCTTGTGGGAACTTAACGCCGGGGCCTGCACTTTTCGCCAGCTACAAAGCCGCTGTGGCGATTTATCACCCACTATTATCAATACCCGCATAAAAGATTTATGTGCTGCCAACTTTGTGGTGAAGACAGAGGATTCGGGTTACGCCTTGACGGCCCAGGGGGAGGAATTAATTGAACTGTTCCTGCCGTTAAATGATTTTGCCACGCGCTGGATGAATGATGATTGATTTTTTTGAGATGAAGGGGATTAAAAAAATATCAGACACGATTTAATCATTCGAAAATGGTGATCGCGCCTAAGAACTTTATTTAGGTGCCAGGCCCATGTCATCCAGGCGCATTAATATTTCAATCTTTTGAGTGCGGGCCACTTCTTGCCAGTGCAAGTCTTCTTGAGCACCGATGATGGCGTAAATGGAATTAAGCCCGGTACCCTTAACCGTTAATTTTAGCTGGCGATATAATTCAAACGGATCGCACTGCATAAATTCTTCAACGTTATTGATATCTACCTTGGCCAGAATTTCTTCGCTCTTGGGGCCAAAACCTTTTAGATCACGTAATCTCATCATTTTATTCACGTATTAATTTTTGGCGCCAGTGTAATCTCTGTTTTGACCATAGGCAATCATCAGCGGTGTTGTCTTTATTCGATTGATCAGAGGAAAATTTAAAAGGCATTATTATTTTTAAGTTTTCATATTAAAGAGATAAATTTTTTTCAGTAATCAAGTCAAAGCCGTTCTACTTTAAAGCACTGCACTGGTTACCTATCAATAACCAGCACAATTTGGTTGTTGGCTACTTTTTATATTTGGCCAGTATCTTGTCTACCTCTCCTGTTTTATATATGGCCTGTAAGGCGTCTTGTAATTTGGAGATTGTTTTTTCTGGCACCGCTGGATTACATGCCAGGGCCCGCAGCGTGGTGAAATATACCAGAGCTTCTTTAATATTAGTTATGTTGGCCTTCTTGATAAAATAGGGTGCAGATAAGGTATCCGCCGCCCATAGGTCAATACGCTCAAATGAAAGTTTACTGGCATTAACCGAGTCTTTGGATACCGAAGTCACCTTAAAGCCTTGCCCTGTTAAATACTCTTCAACGGCACTGCCACGGTAGGTGCCAATTTTTAAGTTAAGTGCATCGTTTAATGTTCTTACCTGGTGGTCCCCTGAGTTATTTGCATAAAAGGCGGTTTGGGTAATCAATACCGGGCTGATCCAGTTAAATAAAACCTCGCGCTCTTGAGAGCGTTGAATGGGAAAGATACAGGCACTCTGGGATTTTACGGTTTCATAAGCCCGCTTCCACGGGAACATTTTTATCTGGTAGGAAATGTTCGCTTGTTTAAAAAGTGCCTTGATAATATCGACACTGGCACCGGTTATCTTTCCTCCCTCACGATACGCGTAAGGGGGCAGCTCTTCGGTAATGAGTGTTAGCGGTGCAGCATGGGCCAGAGGCAGAGCAATGAGCGATAAAAATAACACCAATGTTTTCATGATGGCTCTCCTTTATTTCCAGGCTTTCAGTGAATCTTGGTAACTCTGGGTTTTACCCTGGGGTTTTTCGTTGGCCAGTTTTGCTTTGGGTGAGCCTGGTTGCGATAACCAGAAAGATTCATCCTTGGGGGTATTGAGCTTGGGCTGACATCTGGCTTGACCCACATCGGCTACTTTTTGCAGGCGTTCATCCATTTCTTTGGCCATCTTGTCCATGGCTTGCTTGGCCGACATTTTATTGTTGGCCGCTAGCGCTGCATTTTTCCACCATAGATCGGCTAGAGCCGGATAGTCAGGAACATTGGTGCCGGTGGGCGTCCAGGCTTTACGGGCGGCGCTGCGATAAAACTCGATGAGGCCACCATATTTGTGCGCCACTTCTGTCATCTTTTGAGAATTAATATCTGACTCTCTAATGGGGGTGAGTCCCACCATCATTTTTTTAAGGGAGACCGTTTTAGAAACCACAAACTGTGCGTATAACCAAGCCGCTTTGCGTCGTTTAAGGGGGGTGCTGGATAACATGGTCCAGGAACCGGCATCTTGATAACCCAACTTCATGCCGTCTTGCCAGTAGGGGCCTCTGGGGCTGGGAGCCATGCGCCATTTTGGGGTACCGTCGCTTTCGGTCACCGCTAATTTAGGGTCGGTTAATGCGGCTGTGAAGGCGGTGTACCAAAATATTTGCTGGGCAATCTGGCCCTTACCGGGCCATGCACCGGCCTCGGAAAAGTTCATGGCGCGGGCATCGGGAGGCGCATACTTGGCTAACCACTCTGAAAATTTACGCAGGGAATACACAGCCGCAGGAGAGTTAAGTGCGCCACCACGGGAGACACTGGCCCCCACCGGATGACAATCTTTAACCCGAATACCCCATTCATCTACCGGTAGTCCATTGGGAATGCCTTTGTCTCCAGCTCCTGCCATGGAGAGCCAGGCATCAGAAAAACGCCAGCCCAGTGAAGGGTCCATCTTGCCGTAATCCATGTGGCCGTAAACGGTGACGCCATCAATTTTCTTCACATGGACCGAAAAGAATTCGGCAATGTCTTCATAAGCCGACCAGTTAACCGGTACGTCCAGTTGGTAGCCATAAATCTGTTTGAATTTTTTCTTAAGGCCTGGGCGGCTAAACCAGTCTTGTCGATACCAATACAGATTGGCAAATTGCTGGTCGGGTAATTGGTACAGTTTGCCATCGGGTCCAGTTGTAAAACTGGTGCCAATAAAGTCCTTTATATCCAGGGTGGGCAGGGTAACGTCCTTGCCTTCGCCTTTCATAAAATCATCCAGCGCCACCACTTTTCCCGAACGGTAGTGGGTGCCAATTAAATCACTGTCGTTGATATACATGTCGTAAATGTTGTAGCCAAGGTCCATCTGGGTTTTGATTTTTTTCACCACATCGTCTTCACCTGTAATTTCATGAACCACTTTAATGCCAGTGATATCGGTAAAGGCTTTGGTTAATACATTGGCTTCATACCAGTGGGTATCGATACGCTCAGACACCACACGAATGGTAATGTCCTGATAGGGTTTGGCCGCTTTAATAAACCAGTTCATTTCTTTAACTTGCTGATCTTGGCTTAGGGTTGAATCCTTAAACTCCTTGTTAATCCATGATTTGGCTTCGGCTGGGCCAGCGTAAACGCTAAAATATTGAAAAAGTATGACAATAAATAAAAGGAGTTTGATAGGCATGGCGCGTATCCTTTTTAAGGTTATTTATAAATGTAGCTCACAGGAGGAATGGCCAGCCTTGTCGCTTAGATGAAATACGACTATTAATACCGCTTGGATATAAGTGAACACTACCTAACCTGGTTACTTTGGCTGGATGTGGTTAGGGTATTCTATGGTGATGGAGGCAGACGAAAGCGAAAGGCCAGCCTGTTTTAATCAGGTTTGCCTTCACTGTTTGAAAAAAAGGCACAAGCCTCCTAGGGTTAGAGTGATAGTGTAAATGGCGGGTTACAGGTAGGTATGTCTGAAATTAGCGTTGAACTTGATGAAACTCGGCTAACCGTTTCTATCGTTGGAAGATTTGACTACGATATTGTTGAAGAATTTAGAGACAGTTATAACGGTGTTTGTGATAGCGATATAAATATCTCCCTGGACCTTTCTCAAACAGATCATATAGACAGTTCTGCATTGGGTATGATCTTAAATATGAAAAGTTATTTGAAAAAAGAAGATTGCGCCATTGAAATTAAAAACTGTAAACCTAATTTAATGAAGCTGTTTTCTATGGCGCATTTTGAGAGGAAGTTTAAGTTTGTTTGATTGAATTTTTTCCTTTCATTAATTCAATTCGAATTTTTTTAATTTATTGAGTTGAATCCACGTTTTAAAACTTATCTTTTATTTCCCCTTCTATTTGATAAACGAATAAAACAAAACCTTGTTTTATTCGTTGTCTTATTGGCCGTGCATGCACCTGCTTTGGGGTTGTGGTGTGCATAATGGACTATATATTGACAAAATAAATCAAGATTGATTGTCTAATTTTAATTATTTAGGATGAATTTACTAGCAACTGTGAGCGCTTTAACGAGAGCTTAAATTCTCCGTAAAATAACAATAACGAGAGCAGGTTATAAACGATGAAGAACATAAAACCCCAAGGCAAAACGCTGTTAGCTGCAGCCATATCCATAGCGGCAATAAGCCCAGCTCAGGCGATAGACTTTTATAGCGCAGGTATTGAAGGAACGTTTGATAGTCAGGTATCGATTGGATCGAGTTGGCGCGTAGAGAATCGTAACGAAGATCTAACCACAGTGAACACCGATGACGGCGGACTTAACTATTCAAAGGGTGATGCCATTTCGCAAATATTCAAAGGGTCTCATGACCTGCAGTTAAGCTATGAAAACTACGGTGCCTTTGTGCGTGGTAAATACTGGTACGACTATGCGCAAAGTGAAAATGGTGTAAACCACGGACAAACTTCTGATGGTTTGGTGGCCTCTAATGGAACCCTAGATGATTCTGAATACGATGACCTTTCTAAATTCTCCGGTGCCGAAATTTTGGATGCCTTTGTTTATGGAGAGTTTGATGTTTTAGATATGCCGCTAGATGTGCGTTTAGGCAAGCAAGTAGTTTCCTGGGGGGAAAGTACTTTTATTCGCGGTGGTATCAATGCCATCAACCCAGTTGACGTGGCTTCATTCCGTCGACCCGGTGCCGAAATTAAAGAGGGTTTGATTCCGGTAAATATGGCTTATGCCAACCTGGGTATTAACGATAGTTTAAGTGTGGAAGCCTTTTACCAATTAGGGTTTCAAGAAACCGTTATTCCCGGCTGTGGTACTTACTTTACCACTAACGACTATGTGCCTCAGGGCTGTAATGGAGTGACTACTCGGGCGGGTGTAATGCCCAGAGGCGAAGATGAAAAAGCAAAATCAGACGGGCAATTTGGTGTGGCCATGCGTTTTGTTTCAGAAGCGCTAGGTGATACCGAGTTTGGTTTGTATGCAATGAATATCCATAGCCGCCTGCCGATTGCCAGTGCCACTATATCGGCCGCCGGCGCTTTACAGGATGGAAGCAAAATTGGCTATCGTGTGGTGTACCCTGAAGATACTCAACTGTTTGGTTTAAGTTTCGCAACCAATGTGGGTTCAGTGGCGCTGTCAGGGGAAGTGTCCCACAAAAAAGATGTGGCACTACAGATTGAAGACAACCAGTTAATTACAGCTGCACTGACTTCGGGTCCTACTGGTTCCGGTGCTCCCGGCTCTACCCATGCAGCAGTATTAGGGATCATGGGTTCATCAGAATTGGATGGAATGTTTCAAGCAGCCTGGGATGAGTCTATTGCTACCGGTGAAACGGTGGATGTGAATGGTTATGAAAAACATGATGTTACTCAAGTTCAGGTAACGGCCATTAAATTGTTTAACCAGGTGGGGCCCATTGATCGTATCGTTTTTGTGGGGGAGGCCGGTTATACCTTTGTGCATGAATTCGATGGTGACGATGATGCCGTTCGTTTAAATACTTCAATCGAGGATATAACAGAGGAAGCTTGGGGTTATCGCGCACGCTTAACCAGTTATTTCTCTGATGTTTTTGCCGGGGTTAATTTATCGCCAGGTATTTCCTTTAATAAAGATGTGAAAGGTTATGCACCACAACCAGGCGGAGCCTTTAGTGAAGGCGTAGAAAGAATCGGTATTAATGTGAAAGCCGACTATATGTCCACCTACACCGCAGCAATCTCATACACCCAGTACAGTGGTGGCGAAGATAATAAGCTCGCTGACCGTGATTTTGCATCTATTACATTGGGCATGTCCTTTTAATATAACATTGAAAAAGCGCAGGAAACTGCGCTGAGGTAGATCATGATAAACAAAAAGATATTAAGCCTATCGGCGCTAGCGCTCACTATAAGTTCAGGGGTAACCTTGGCTAAGGTCAGTGTTGAAGAAGCTAGTTTAATTGGTAAAACATTAACCTTCGTGGGGGCAGAAAAAGCAGGTAACACAGCGGGAACTATTCCGGCTTATACAGGTGGTTTGGAGCAAAAATTAAATGCAGACCCTCTACTTGATATATATGCAGATGAAAAACCTTTATACACCATTACTGTAAAAAACCTCGAAAAATACAAGTCCAATTTGTCCGATGGGCAAATTGCCATGTTTGAAAAGTATCCAAATACTTACAAAATGCCTATTTATAAAACTCACAGAACCGCGGCTTATCCAAAGGATATTTATAAAAAAGCCAGTAAAAACTCCACTACTACAGAGTTAATGAGTGGTGGTAATGGTTTGAAAGGGTTTGATGAAACGGTGCCGTTTGCCATTCCTAAAAATGGTCTAGAAGTGGTGTGGAATCACATTAGCCGTTTTCGTGGTGGCTCGGTGGAGCGTAATATGGCAGTAATGCCGGTACAGCGTTCTGGTGATTATGTCACCGTGACTGGACGCAGTGTGTTTACCGCCCCGCAGTATTTGAAGGACGGTTATGATGCTAAAAAAGATAATAATATTTTGTTTTATTATACTTATCTCATCAAGAGTCCGTCTCGATTAACCGGTAACGTGTTGTTGGTGCATGAAACGGTAGACCAGGTCACTCAGCCCCGTTTGGCCTGGAATTATAATTCTGGCCAGCGCCGTGTACGTCGTGCGCCACAAGTGTCTTACGATGCTCCATCCACAACTGGCGACAGCCTAGTGACGATAGATCAAACTGATATGTATAACGGTGCGCCGGATCGATACAACTGGAAGCTGCTTGGAAAAAAAGAAATCTATATACCATATAACTCTTACAAGCTGGCTGATGCCACCGCTAAATACTCTGACATCGTGAAGAAAAATCATATTAACCAGGATTTCACTCGTTACGAATTACATAGGGTATGGAAAGTTGAAGCCACTTTAAAAGAAGGTTCTCGACATCTTTATGGCAAGCGTACTATGTACATAGATGAAGATTCCTGGCAGATCGCTCTGGTGGATCATTATGATAATCGCGGACAATTATGGCGCGCCTCGGAAGGTCATGGACTTCAGTTTGTGAATGCAAATACCTTTTGGTATGTATCGGAAATTTCTTATGACCTGTTGTCGACTCGCTATCAGGTGAGACTGGCTAACGAGGAACGCGATGCTTACGTGTTTGGTAAAAAAGTTAAGCGTAAAAATTTCACGGCTTCGGCCATTCGTCGTGCTGGTAAAAGATGATGTTGAGCTTTAACTGATTATTGGATTGGATTGATTTGCAGTAAGTTGTACATTTCACGGTGGCCTTTGGGCCGCCGTTTTTTGTTAATAAGTAATTGGTTTTTATGCTATTGAACTAAATTAGAATCGAATGCTTTCTATTTAAATTTCCGGGCATATTTAATGTATATGGCCATTTTAAATACTTTTCCCTTTTTTAAATATCCCCTTGCCTGCTTACGTCTTTTACAAACGCTCACAAAATAAATTGTTTTTTTTATGTGGTTGGAGTGTTTCAACGCCCCATTTATCTACCTAGATAAATGTTTTTTGAGCTTAAATATTTATCTACCTAGATAAATGTTTTTTGAGCTTAAATATTTATCTTCATCTTAGCCTTTGTATGGCGGGCTATGGCTTGTTGCTGTGACTCCTCGCGTTTTTTTATTCGTTGAAGTTTATTAAAAAAGTTAAAAATGGTCAGTAATTATAGAGCTATCTATATGTCGATTAATTTAATCAAGATTGATTGTTCAAAGTTGATTACTTAGGATGAATCAATAAGTTCGAGAGGAATAAACATGAACAATCAAACAACACTCAATTCGAAATCATTGGCGCAGCAACTGAGCCAAGGCACTGTGCTGGCACCTTTTGTTTACGATGGCCTACAGGCAAAGCTTGCGCAAAAAATTGGCTACGACGCGATTTATATGACGGGCTTTGGTGCATCGGCACGCCTTGGTCTTCCTGATGTGGGCCTGACCACTTTCACCGAAATGCTGGATAACGCACGCACCATTGCTAGCACAGTGGATATTCCGCTGATTTGTGATGCCGATACTGGCTACGGCAATGCGCTAAACGTGCACCGCACTGTACGCGAATATGAAAATGCCGGAGTGGCCGCTATGCACCTGGAGGATCAACAATGGCCAAAGCGCTGCGGGTATATGGAAGGTAAATCGGTAATACCTGCAGGTGAAATGCAGCAAAAACTTCGCGCTGCGGTAGATGCCCGTCGCGGTGACATGATTATTATAGGTCGTACCGATGCATTGCAATCGGATGGCTGGAACGAAGCAGAAGATCGAGCCCGCAGTTATTTAGAGGAAGGCGTGGATATGATTTTTGTGGACGGCGTTGGTGAAAAAGACGTTGCCGAATATGCCCGACGCTTGGGTGACTTGCCGGTGTTATTCAACAATGTGCCGATGATTCACATGGCTGATATTGAACCGCTGCCTTTCAATCTTGTATTACACCCAGGTTCAATGATGGCTTTAATGTCGGCATTAACGGGCTCTCTTAAAGAATTAAAAACAAAGGGTACTGTGACGCTTTCTCAGCATCCAAATGAAATTTTCATGGCCGCATTAGATGCGTTGGATGCGGAGCATTTTTCTGGTTTAGCTAATAAATATTCTTAAGGTAAAAAATATGAATATTATCAACACTGAGCTTACTACCCAGGAAACCATTTCAATAACTCAACAGCTATGTGAAAAAATTAGCGGTATTACTTTTGATGATCTAGATGAAGTCACTCGGCAAACTGCATCCATGTTATTCATGGATGGCATTGCGGTGGCGGTGGCAGGTGCTCATCAGGAGAAAGCACCAAAAGTTTTAAGTGAACATATTAAATCTTTGGGTGGAAACCCTCAGGCCACGGTATTTAGTTTTGGCTATGAAGCGTCTATGACTCAGGCCGCTTATATAAATGGTGCTTCCATGCATGTGCTGGATTATGAGCCCATGTGGAATCCGCCTAATCATCAGTTATCTACTTGTCTTCCTGCGATTATGTCTCTGGCTGAATATAAAGAGCTGGATGGTAGATCGGTTTTAACTGCCTTGGTAAAAGGCACAGAAATGATGTGTCGCCTGCGTTGGGCTGCTCCGGCGCAAAGAGATTTGAATAAAAACAGATTTCATCCGCCTGGGTATGTGGGTCCCATGGGAGCTGCGGTGGCCGCCTCTCATCTATTAAAATTGGATAGTCAGAATCTGGCAAATGCATTGGGGATTGTGGCTTCTCGTTGTTCGGCATTGTGGCCAAATAATGGCACCGATACCAAGAGCTTGCATTGTGGTATGGCCAGTGCCAATGGATTGGACTCGGCATTATTGGCAAGTAAAGGTTTTAACAGCAACCCGGATATTCTAGGAGCTCCAAGGGGGTACATAGAATCTTTTTTTGATAAAGAAGAATTTATGATGGATAAACTTCTGGGTTTTGGTGATGACTATCGCATGGTGACCCCTGGATGTGCCATTAAAATGTGGCCAAGCCAATATGGTACTCATTTTATATTTACCGCTTGTTTTGAGCTGAAAAAGAAAATTACCAGTAGCGACAGAATTAAATCGGTGGTGGTCACTTGTCCCAAGATGGATTATCCAAATAGACCAAGACCAGCAACTGGCCTTGCAGGAAAATTCAGTTTTCAATATGCCGCCGCACTGGCGCTGCTTGATGACAAAATTGATATGAATAGCTTTAGCGATGAAAGACGATTTTCTGAAGATATGGAAGAGTTCCTCGGAAAAATCTCCCTTGATCAACAGGATGTGCCGGCCAATTTTGAAAAAATGGGTGAAGGCATTGTGGTCACAGTGGAGCTTGAAAGTGGCAAAAAAGTTAAAGCCAACTGCAATGGCCCTAAAGGGTTTTGGGGTAAAGAAGCTATTACCAGTGAAGAACATATGGAAAAAGTACGTGCCTGTTTGAGTCTGGTTTTATCTGAAGAAGATACTGGGACGGTTATTAAATATGGCCAGCGTCTTGAAGAATTAGATGGAAGTGAAATGAAGAGCCTAATTCAACTGCTGGGCAACTACCAATAATAAGGTTTATTCGCAGGCCTATTAAAAAATAATAGAGGTGTATACCAAATGACAATTGCAAAAACCATGTTCGATAAAGTATGGGCAGAGCACAAAGTCGCTGAGCTTGGCTCTGACTATGAATTAGTGCATATAGACAGGTGTTTTATTCATGATTTATCTGGCCCTATTTCCCTTAATGATCTGAAAAAAAGAGAGTTGTCGGTTCTTAATCCAAGTCTGGTTTACGCCACTCCTGATCATCTGGTTTCGTCAGATCCGGGTAATGGCGGTGCCAATGATCCTATGCGCGGAAAGTTTATCGATATTTTACGCAAGGAATGTGATTCACAAAATATTGCTCTGTTTGATACCGATAATATAAAGCAAGGCATAGTACATGTAGTGGGTCCAGCTTTGGGGCTTTCGTTGCCTGGCACCACCATAGTATGTGGTGACAGTCATACTTGTACCCATGGTGGTGTGGGTGCGATTGCCTGGGGGGTGGGCAACAGCGAACTGACCCATAGTTTGGCAACGCAATGTTTAATTGAGAAAAGACCTAAAACCATGTTGCTAAAATTTGTTGGTGAATTACCAGAGCAAGTTAGCGCCAAGGATTTAATATTATCTGTAATTGGCCGTTTTGGCTCTGACCTGGGTGAAGGCTATGCGCTTGAATATGCAGGTTCCCCCATTGAAAAATTATCAATTGAAGAACGCCTAACCATTTGTAATCTCACTGTGGAGCTGGGGGCAAAAATTGGGTTTGTGGCGCCGGATGAAAAGACAGTTACCTATTTACACGATCTTGAATATAGCCCCAAGGGCAAGGCGTTTAATTTGGCGGCTGAACATTGGTTGTCATTAAGATCAGATGATGGCGCCCAGTTTGATAAAACCATTGAAATAAATGTGGGTGATTTACAACCGCAAATTAGTTGGGGGATTAACCCTGAGCATACCATTGGCATTACCGATGAAATACCTGATCCAAAGTTTGCACCCAATGAAAATACCAAGGATGCATGGAGCCAGGCATTGGACTATATGGGCCTTAAAGCAGGCGATAAAATTGAAGGAGCCAAGGTTGACCAGGTATTTATAGGTTCTTGTGCCAATAGTCGGTTATCAGATTTACAGTCTGCGGCGGCTCTCCTGGTCGGACGACGTGTGGCCGAGGGTGTTGAGGCCTGGGTAGTACCTGGTTCGCAACAGGTGAAAAAAATTGCCGAAGATCTGGGACTGGATAAGCTCTTTGTTGATGCCGGTTTTCAATGGCGAGAACCCGGTTGCTCTTTATGCCCGGCAGCCAATGGTGATTTTGTGGCACCAGAAAAACGTTGTATCTCCACATCCAATCGTAATTTCATTGGCCGCCAAGGCCCTCAAGCCAGAACCCATTTGGCTAGCCCTGAAGTGGCAGTGGCGGCGGCCATATTTGGCAAGATTACCGACCCAAGATCATTAATGGCCAAATAGGAGAATATTTATGAAACAGTTTACACAAGTGACCTCGATGGCAGCCCCCTTGTTATTGAATAACATCGATACCGATATTATTTCACCCATGGCCGCTCTAAATGGCGCTAAAGGAAATGAATTAGTTGGAGCGTTGGATAAATATGCTTTTTCTGCCATTCGTTATGTGGATGGTGATGCAGAGAAACAGCAGCCTAATCCGGAGTTTTCACTAAATAACCCGGTTTATAGCGATGCCAAAATTCTCATTGTGGGGGAGAACTTTGGTTGTGGTAGCTCGCGGGAAACCGCGCCCTTGGGAATTTCAGCCTTGGGAATCAGTTGCATCATCGGTACGACTTTTGGTGATATCTTTTTTAATAACTGCTTTCAGTGTGGAATCTTGCCTATCCGCGTGGATAAAGAAATTCTTGCCAGTATTGTTAGTCAGTGTAGTGAGGGAGAATTTAAAATTGATTTAGACAATCAAATAATCCTCACGCCATCCTCTGAAAATATTCATTTTGAAACCAATGAGTTTAAGAAAAATTGTTTGTTGAAAGGTTTTGACGATATTGAAATGTCTTTAGATCGGTTTGATGAAATTCGAACTTTTCAAAAAAATGATCAGGAAAATAGACCATGGATATATTTGTAATGAATATATACATATATTTTTTTAATCTTATTAGTTCGCCTTTGTGAGGAACCACTATGAATTATAATAATACTCAAACAGCTCAGGTCATGAATGCCGAGGTTGGTCCTATGGTTTCTGTATCGCCTGAAGAAATTGGTGCCCGAATAGATCGGCTGCCCAGTAGCAAGTTTGTGTGGCGCATGGTGGTGCTGCTTTCATTAGGTGCATTTTTTGAATTTTATGAGCTTTTCTCAACAGCTTATCTTTTACCCGGTATTGTTAAGGCGGGGATTCTAACCACCACCACGCAGAACTTTTTCGATTTCACTGGATCGGCTGGTTACATAGCTTCAACTTTCATTGGTTTGTTACTAGGGGTGATGGCGTTTGGCACTGTGGCTGATAAGTTTGGCCGCAAGATGATCTTTACCTATGCCTTGCTGGGGTATTCATTTTCAGCTTTCATGATGGGCCTGCAAAGTGATCCCTATTGGCTAAACTTTTGGCGATTGATGACGGGCATCGGGCTAGGGGTTGAGTTGGTAACCATAGATGCTTATCTAAGTGAATTGGCACCAGCTCGTCTTAGGGGGCGTGCCTTTGCGGTAAGTAAAATAATCGCATTTTCCGCGGTACCCACGGTGGCTTTTCTTTCTTATTTATTGGTACCTATTGAATGGTTTGAAATAGACGGCTGGCGCTGGGTTGTATTTTTTGGTGCCTCGGGCGCTTGCCTAGTTTGGTATTTAAGGCGAGAGCTGCCGGAAAGTGCGCGCTGGCTAGCCAGTAATGGTCAACTGGATGAGGCCAACCGGGTGGTGGCGGAAATGGAAGCAAAGGTAGAAAAAGAAACCGGCAAGCCCTTGCCTAAACCGATAAAAGTGGTTGAAAGCGTGGTGCAAGAAACTGGCGCCGACAAAGCCTCTTTTTGGGAGCTATGGGGGCCAGAGTATCGCTCACGCACAATTATGTTAATGATTTTTCACGTTGCCCAGGCCATTGGTATTTACGGTTTTTCAAACTGGATGCCCACCTTACTAGTGGAAAATGGTGTCGAGATATCTGAGAGCCTAAAGTATGGGGTGATTGTTGCACTTCTGACCCCTCTGGGCCCTTTACTGGCTATCAGCTTTGCCGATCGTATAGAGCGTAAATGGCAAATAACCATATCCGCCATTGTTATGGCCATTGCCGGTATGTTGTTTGCTGATGCTACCTCCAGTGTGGTGGTGCTCATTCTTAGCGCCTTGATTGTTATCGGCGGTACAGTGATCGCGTTGGCTTTCCATACTTACCAAGCTGAACTTTTTCCCACTCGAATTCGCTCCATGGGCATCAGTTTGGTGTATTCCATGAGCCGCATTTCAGGTGCTATGAGTGGTTTTCTGATAGCCGCGAGCTTAAAGGCCAATGGTGTATCCGGTGCGTTGATGTTAATCACTGCCTGCATGATCATTGTGGCAATTGTGATTGGTGGTTTTGGTCCAAAAACCCGTGGCCGCTCTCTTGAAGATATCAGTCATTAACTGGTGTGAAGAAGAGTTTAAGTGGACCACCCCTGGTCCACTTATTTGAGCCTGCCTGAATGAACTGCGCCCAACAGTGGCGATAGGTTTTTCAAGTAAGGAAAGCTTTAAAATGGATAAATTTATGATTAATTTTCTTTATGCCCTTATAGGTGCATTGTTGGTGAACTGTATTCCGCACCTTGTGCAGGGTCTGAGTGGTAATCCCTTTCAAACACCCTTTGCAACTCCACCTGGGGTAGGTGAGTCATCTGCCTTGATAAACCTATACTGGGGTATGTTTAATTTAATGGCGGGGTATGGTTTGCTCCGTTATGCTGGGTTGTTTAAATTGGGAATGAATGCAAAAACAATTTCATTATTAGTTGGCGGCTTTATATTAGCCACTTATTTAGCGGTTCATTTTGAGCAGGTTAGGCACCCTTGATTGTATACTTGTGCAGAAGCCTAATTAGGTTTCTGCACTGAGAAATTTAAAAAGTCTAAAATTTACCTTGCATTATTTAGCTATTTTTTCAGGTAACTCTCCCACATAGTCTGCATGAGGGCGCACCAACTTATGATCGTGGTACTGCTCTGAAGCATGAGCGATCCAACCGGTGGATCGGGCGAGGGTGCCAATGGATAATACGCTGTCTTTTATATTCAACTTGTGGGATATAAAAATCACTAAGAGTATTAAGTGTGGATTAGCATCAGCCAAGCTATGGGCAGTTTTAATGGCAATAGTTAAGCGCTCAAACTCTTCATCCTTTGCTAATACTTTTTTAAGTGCGCGCAGTAAATGAGCTGGTCTCGGATCTAGAATTTTATGGATGCCTTCTGTTTCAAAACCGGGTAAATCTTCGCCACTTTTGAAGCGGCGCAGTATTGGATTAGCTGGGTCTTTTTCAGTGAAAATTTCGTTTAAAAGTCTGCTAGTAGTTTCCGCTGGGGTTACCCATAGGCGGCGCCCATTTGAGGCCATTTGTCCTGCAATAGCAGCTTGATAAGGCGTGATGCCTGTATTGGCCATGGCCCGTACCGCGTAAGTGGATGGGTCCAACTCGTGATCGGCTACCAATACCAGCAGCCTTCTTATAATGTCGTCAAATCCAGCGGGTGCTGATAGTTTTTCAGCAAGAAAATCATGAATAGGGGCTGCACTAGGCGTAGATACTCCACCAATAATAGCCGCATATACCCGTAACATATCGGCCCCAGTGCGAGCATAGCCGCTAGCAGATAAATCGTAGGATCTTGGGTTGGCGTGTTCAAAAAAAGGAAATAACGCCATTACTTTTTCGGTAATAGGTAGGGCCTGAACCAATTTATGCATGGACTTATATTGCTTGGGAATGATGGGTAGTTTGTCATTAAATATTACATCGGAGTCGGCATTCCATAATAAACCTGCCACTGTTTCCAAGGAGGCATGTTCTGCTAATTCATCTACATTATGACCACGGTAAAACAGCCCTTCTTTTGTTAACAGTGTGATTCTGGTATTGGCTACCAGTGGGTCTTCTATACTTCTGGGGTGCCCTGCCTTTAATCTTTCGACATCTGCTTTCCAATACCGCCGATTTCGAGAGCTATTGCTACCCGGAGGCTGGGTAGAACGAATTCTGTTACGGCTAACGTAGGAGTAGAGTGTCGACACGCTTATGCCTAACTCTGCGGCTGCTTCTTTGGCGGTAAGATACAAAGATTCTGACACTGACTTGATACCTTTATTTACTTGGCACGATATTTCATCGCGTATAAATGAGAGTGAAATAGCTCATCTTGGCCGAAATATTATACATTGATAATAACAGATAAGGTTGATTTATAACTCCGAGGATTATGATACTGATTCAAAGTGTCTAGCCGATTCTGAGGGGACTTTGTTAAATTGCTATGGGGCCGTAACCTATTATGAATTTCTAAACTATCTAAAAGAACGCTAACAGGACGTTTTATAGAGCGCTTATTGAGGTATGAACATGTTCTTGCTGCTCGGCAGGGTGGCGGCCAATTCATTGGTG
>ERZ1027231.306-NODE-306-length-17005-cov-20.482950_pt1 | contig 17005 bp, 11 predicted proteins | sample MGYA00520866_ERZ1027231 | MGnify/ENA primary metagenome ERZ1027231 (study PRJEB33311, sample SAMEA4378411) | marine metagenome | biome: Marine biome; feature: Fjord; material: Water | collected 2014-07-20T08:00:00Z/2014-07-... | depth 75 m ...
CATAGAAAAAGCCAGCCATGCGCTGATATTACAAGAATCCAGCGATGAATATTCAATCGCCGGTTTTACAGTGAAAAGCTTTCAAGAACTTGAAACACTGGCGAAGAAAATGGCGGTAAAAATTCAAAGCCGTGATGATGCTCTAGGTGGTCATTTTGTGCAGCTGTTTGATCCGGATAATAACCTTATTGAGGTTAACTGTGATCTAAACGAATTGACTGAACAACCTCATTATCAGGCCGAAGTGCAAGCCAATACCCCCACACAAAAAACCCGATTTAATGACGTAGTTCGGCCTAAGCTGGCCCCGCCTCCTATTGCGCGTTTAGGGCATACCGTTTTGGCAGTAAGAAAGTTCAAAGAATCGGTTCACTGGTATCAAGATACATTGGGTTTTATTGCCAGTGATTTTCAATTATTGGAAAATCATGACATTCCCACCGTCGGGTTTATGCGTTGTGATCAGGGCGATACCCCCAGTGACCACCACACCCTGGCACTAGGTTCCGTTATCGGCGTTGGTCATGAACATACAGCCTTTGAAGTCACCGATATCGATTTGATTGCCATGGGACAAAAGTGGTTAAAACATAAAAAGCACCATCATTCTTGGGGTATCGGCCGCCATATACTAGGCAGTCAAATCTTTGATTACTGGCGTGACCCCAGAGGTTTTCAGTTTGAACATTATTGTGACGGCGATATGTTCGACAGCCAAGTAGCCACCGAATACTGCGCATTTAGTGGGGACTCCATCTCACAATGGGGCCCCAAGATAACCAAGGATATGCTGGGAACTAAACCAGGTATTGGCCTATTGGTAAAAGTTTTTAAACACCTTTTTTCTAGTACCGATTTAAACATGAAGCGATTACTTTCACTGATCAAGGTCACATAAAGTGAAGCACCTCCTATTTATATAAAGACAAAATAGGCTGATCGATTCATCAAATAAAAATACAGGTGGGAATATTATGTTAGTTGCAAATGAAGCAGAATCTATATTACAAGATAACACCAATCAAGAAGGTGGTTACTTAACTCGACTTGAAGGCATAGAAGAAAAAGGCCTAGAGTCTTTTTTAGCCGGCACCACCACTTATGATGCCATTAAATTTGGTTGTCACAAGAACCCAGATAACATCGCGATTAAATATATTTTAAGAGGCGACTATTTTGATGTGAACAATATTCCTTTAAAAGCAAAGGTGGGACACAAATTACTGGGGGAGATTGCCAATCCAAACCGCCAGGTTACTTATAAGGAACTCTTTACCGGTATTAACCAGTGTGCAAATTTTTTACATGATTTAAACGTAACAAAAGATGATGTAATTTCCCTGTTACTTCCTAATTTTATCGAAACTCACTTTGCCTTATGGGGGGGCGAAGCCGCTGGCATCGTCAATCCAGTAAATCCGTTACTAGAAGCCGAAGTCATTCGCGACATTTTAAATGCCGCCGGCACTAAGGTGTTGATCGCATTAGGCAATGCGCCGGGCAATGACATCTGGCAAAAAGTATTAAAGATTAAGGACCAGGTACCTACCCTTGAAAAAGTATTGGTATTATTTGGCAAGTCCAACCCCAGCGAAAATATCCTAAACTTTGAAAAAAGTTTAAAAAAATACCCTGGAGACAAATTAGTAAGTGGTCGAGTAATAGACCCACAAGACAATGCTTCAATGTTCCACACAGGTGGCACCACGGGCACACCCAAGATAGCCCTGCATACCCACGCTAATGAAGTGGCCAATGCGACTATGATGTCAGTTGCGCTGGGACCTAAGCCTGAAGATATAGGTTTGGTTGGCCTACCTTTGTTTCATGTGAATGCCGCTATTGGCTCCGGGCTTATGCCTTTTTCAAATGGATTACCCATAGTATTGGCCGGCCCTGGGGGCTTTCGAACAGAGAAAGTGGTAGAAAACTTTTTTAAAATTATCGAACATGAAAAAGTCAGCTTCTTTAGTGCCGTGCCCACAGCGCTAGGTGCCTTGTTGAATGTGGACACCAGTCAATGTGATTTATCATCGTTAAAATTTGCCATATCCGGTGCTGCTCCAATACCAGTGGAAACCTTTAAAAACTTCCAGGATAAAACCGGTATTAAATTATTGGAAGGTTATGGATTAACCGAAGCCACCTGCGCCTCAACCCTAACCCCCATTGAAAATGCCCCACGCATTGGCTCTATTGGTATGCGCCTGCCTTTCTCTGAAATTAAAATAGTGTCGCTGGATGAAAAAGATCAGTTTTTAAGGGAAGTGGGAGTCAATGAAATCGGGATTCTAGCCATTAGAGGTCCTAATGTTTTCAACGGTTACCTTGAAGCCAAACACAATGAAAAAATCTGGATCGAAATAGATGGAGAAAAGTGGCTTAACTCTGGCGATCTGGGGCGCATGGATAAAGACGGTTATGTGTGGTTAACCGGACGTAAAAAAGAATTGATCATTCGTGGTGGTCACAATATTGACCCTAAATCCATAGAAGAACCTTTAGCTGCCATGCCAGGCGTTGATCTTGTGGCCGCCATCGGTCGCCCCGACAGTTATGCAGGTGAAGTACCTGCGGTTTATTTAACTCTGAATGATTCTAAGGTAACGGAACAAGATGTTATGGAATACGCCATGGCCAACATCAAAGAACGGGCAGCCATTCCAAAAGTCATTCACATTATTAAGGACATGCCGGTCACGGCTGTGGGTAAGATATTTAAACCACAACTAACGTGGTGGCAAATTGAGGAAGTGATCGCTATTCATTTCAATGAATGCTTCACAAAATCACAAGCCGCAGCCTGTAAGGTAAAAGTTAACAAGCATGAGACATTTGGTTGCCTAGCCAATATTACACTGGCCAAGTCCATCACAGAGTCAGATATTGATAAGTTGGCTGCCGTCATAGATGGCTACCACTTCCATTATCAAATGCCAGCAAAAAACTAGAAGAACCTGAGCTGCTCATTATTTAGATGAGCAGCCGCACAAACATGTAATTTTACTCATACATTAAGCAGTTTTTTGCAGTAGGTTAGTCATGACAATGATCTATAGCGCTCCACACACTCATAGCACCATAGGGAGATGGGCTACACTCATTGCTAAAACCATGGATAGTTATGGGTTGGATAGCCACGCCATATTTTCCCATGAGGGGATTTCGCTTGATAGATTAAAAGAAAACAATGCCCGAATAGATAATATAAGACTGAACAATATTTGCTTGCAAGCTCAGCAATTAAGTAACGATCCCTATTTTAGTCTGCGCCTTGCCCACTGCATGAAGCCCTGCGTGCTTGATGCCCTAGGTTTATCTCTATCAATGAGCCAGCATGTATATGATGCACTTAAACGTTTTACGCGGTTTTCAACCTATCTTAATGATGGCATGGATGCATTTTTACATGAAAATAAAAATGAGATAGCATTATCAATTAATACAAAATTTTGCCAAGAAGAGGTGTCAAGCCTGCATATTGAAGCCACGTTTAGTTCAGTATTTAAAATATTGAAGTCAATATCGGGGGAAAATTTTAAAGTGAAAGCGCTTCATTTCCGCCATGGGTTTCACTTTGACCACAAACCATTGGAAGATTTTTACGATTGCCCGGTAATCTTCTCTTCGGATAATAACAAAATAGTATTTGAGCGAATTGGAATCTTTGAAAATTACTGTTTTTCAAATCCCACCCTAACCAGAAAACTGGATGAATGGCTAGATGAATATCTGTTAAATTACAGTAATAGCCTTGCTTCAAATAAAGTTAAAAAATACCTTTTAAAACAACAACATTTGGAAGACATTGACCAACAAGAAGTGGCTAATAATCTAGATATAAGTATCCGTATGTTGCAACGTAAATTAAAGGAAGAGAACACGAGCTATACCAAATTACTTGATGAATGCCGTCAAAAAATTGCATTTAAATTAATCATGGATGAAAACATATCCTTGACAAAACTCACCAGTATCTTGGGTTTTGCCGAACAAACTAATTTCACCCGGGCATTTAAACGGTGGAGCGGTACAACCCCCCATCAATATCGCAGTAATACAGTACATTAATTTTTTATTCATGGAACTCAAAGCGCACCATAAGATGCCTAACAAGACTGTTAGGCCTCAATTGGATTATCTATAAATTCTTTTTTTAGTACCTGGATTAAAAAAGTACGCCTATTGCCGATACCCCAAAAAAGTTAAGCAATAGAATATTCGGCAATGTCGGTTTTACCCGATGAATTAATAACAATAACCATGAGCCGCTATATGAAACCATTCTATATACTTAAACGCTTTACTCTCAAACAAGAAAAATTCACTGATAAAAAACCTATATCAGCAGCAGATACATTACGAAATACAGTGCTACTTTGTATAGGTGCACTGTCTCTTCCGGCCATGGCCAGTGATGATATTCTTTGGATGAACAAATGGGATCAAAGCTGTTATGAAGACGGCACCAATACCTGTCGAGAAGACTGGTACAAGATATCTCAGGGCACTCACTTAATAAAATGGGAAGTGTTTCAAAATCTGGAAAAAGAGAACTCAAGAGATCTTTTCTCTGCACAGGAAAACCTCGAGAAATATGGCTTTTTATTTTCTGAAGAGAATGATTATTCCTCAGAAAGTGGTGTGTATAATGGCTCTTATGAAGAACCAGTCGAGTACAGTGTAAGCCAGTATGGTATGCCCATTGGCTTTATAAAAGATAAAAGCCAACTGAACAATAGTAACTATTTGGGCCTTACCTGCGCCACTTGTCACACAGGTAAAGTTACTTATGGCGACAATGCCTATTTTGTAGAGGCTGGCCAGGGCAACCTGGATTTCTTTAAGTTCTTAAAAGACCTTAGCATTGCGCTTGAAACGACTAAATCAAACCCATTTAAGCTGGCTCGTTTTAAAAATCGCTTTGCCCTGTATGCCGCGGCAAACATTGATTTAAGCGCAGCTCCCGTGGATGCATTTAATGGTGAAGGTTATTTAGATGAAGCCATCGATTATGTTGTTGCCTATGAAGCACGTAACCAGCCTAGTGTTATTAATGGCCCTACACGAATTGATGCCATCGGTGCCATATTAAACCAGGTTCATATTGATCACGCAGGAGAAGACGATGCTAACGCATCACCTCTATCGGCTCCGGTGAGCTTGCCTTACATTTGGGATGTATCCAATTTAGAATGCATGCAAACTAACTGTGTGGCCGATAGCCCTATTACTCGTAATGCCGGTGAAGTGTTGGGTGTATTTGGTTATTCAAACATTGACGAAGATGAAAACGTAGATGACATGGTCGAATTGGTGGCCATGAAACTAGGGCTTAATACCCTGTTTGATAACACCCCAAAAATGGATAACCTATTTACTCTGGAACAGGCTCTTTCAAAAGCCAGCCCGCCAAAATGGCCCAGTAGTTTTCCACCATTAAACGCAGGCTTAATAGCTCAGGGTAAAGAAGTTTATGCGCAAAACTGTGGCGGTTGCCACATGGACATCAGTGATGGTTTGGATGACAGTGAGTTAACAGAAGCCAATTCAATTGGACACCGCTTCACTAAAGTTACTCGTGTGCCCTATGCAGAAGTAGGTACCGACGAGGCCTTCGCCGTTGATTATGGTTACCGTAAAGAAAAAAGCGGCATCCTTGGAACTATTATCGCGCAAGCAGCACCAGATGAGGTTGATCCAGAAACAGGCATTCCATTTAGTGAGTCTTTTCCAGAAACCTTTAATGCACTGGTACTGTTAGGAGCCGACACTTCCGTTGTCTTGGATAATTACCAAAGCTCTCCTGAATTTGCAGCTAAAGCAATTCAAGCTTATCCGCTATTGTCTCCAAACGCTGCGCTAGAAGCATTAAAAATTGATTATTCAGGGGGACACGTGGATCTTAGAACACCCACTACCGATGAATACCGCGCCAAACCACTTAGTGGCATTGCCTTTACCGGCCCATTCCTGCATAACGGTTCGGTACGTACATTGAAAGACCTGTTAGCTGCCCCCGAAGATCGCCCTACCAGCTTTTTAATTGGCAGCACTGACTACGACGTAGAAGGTGGTGGTTATGTAAACAGTGGTGACTTCTTATTGGATACTAGTATTCGCGGCAACAGTAAAGATGGTCACGTATACGGTACAACTTTAGCCAACTCGGAAAAAAGTGCCTTGTTAGAATACATGAAGTCACTTTAATAAAAATTTAATGGGATTTATTCCACTATAATCATGCCCTCTGAAATCATTTCAGAGGGCCGTTATCGTCATACACAGCCTTGTGTTATTTCATTTCTTAGTTAATTCTTGCCTAATAATTACCGACAGGTCACGACCTGTTTTCAGTTGCTATTTTTAATAACTATTGGTCTTCATTTATCCCACTAAATTCGGTTGATTAAATACTCTACGGATTAAAATTGTTCGTGTCATGCCGATACCCCAAAAGCTCAAAATAATAAAATATTCGACAATATCGGCAGCATCCGATGACTTCTAAAATAAAAACAATGAAAGAGCGGTGACATGATAGCGAATCAAATTTCAAAGGCCTTGGGCCGCAAGAAATACTTGGCAGCAGCCATCCCTTTAATTATGGCCGCACAAGCCCAAAGTTTCGAATTTTTCATGGGCGAAATTGAAGGCAGTCTGGATAGCCAAATCTCAATGGGTTCAAGCTGGCGTATGGAAGGTAAGGATGACGCCTTAATACAAGGTCAAACACCCGGGCAGAATAATGCGGTGAATAACAACGATGGCGACCTCAACTTTGAAGACGGCGACAGCTTTTCGCAAATTTTAAAAGGCAGCCATGATTTACAAATTAGCTATCAAAATGTTGGTGCCTTTGTCCGAGGTAAATACTGGTACGACGGCACATTAGAAGAAAGTGATACTGTCGATGATGAAAACTCTCACGACCTGGCAAAATTTTCAGGGGCAGAGGTACTGGATGCCTTTATCTATGGAGAGTTTGATCTATTAGACATGCCTGTGGATGTGCGACTGGGTAAACAAGTGGTTAGCTGGGGAGAATCTACCTTTCTTCATGGTGGCATCAATCAAGTTAATCCCATAGATATATCTTCATTCCGTCGCCCTGGTGCTGAATTAAAAGAAGGCTTAATCCCTGTTAATCTTGCCTTCGCAAGCGTCGGTCTCACCGAGAATTTAAGTGCTGAAACCTTCTATCAACTGGACTACCAGGAAACCGTTACCGAAGGCTGTGGTACTTATTTTTCAACCAACGATTTTCAGCCTGAAGGTTGCAACACCATCAATACGCCAGCCGGCACCATAACCCGTAATGTCGATGGTAATCGACGCCCGGATGCCGATGGACAATTTGGTATCGCTTTCCGATATTTCTCTGATGCACTGGACACAGAGTTCGGTTTTTACGCCATGAATATTCATGGACGTAGCCCAGTAGTAAGTGGCGTAAAAGCCAACTTTTCTGAAGAAGTGCTCTACCCTTCTGGAGCACTGGATTCCAGTATTCAAGGCTTTGCCAACCAGGTGACGTCGCCCACGGGTGATGCCACCGACAGCTCTGGTTACGATGCGTTAGTGGCGGCCGCTACTGTGGATGCCGGGGCTGCGGCACAACTGGCAGCATTAAATTCACAGGCTGCTGTAAGCGTCATGGCTGCTCTTTCCACCGACGCATCCGCTAACACAGGTTTAGCCGGTTTCATTACTCCCCAAAGCTATTTTGTCGAATACCCGGAAGACCAACAGTTAATGGGCATCAGCTTTGCCAGCAATGTTGCAGGCATGGCGGTATCCGGAGAAGTCACTCATAAACTTGACGTGCCAGTGCAAATAAACTCCTACCGTGCGGTAAGTGCCTCCATTCAATCAGAGGGATTATATCAATATGTATTTGCACAAGCCGGTGGTGACTTGGCTGCTGGCACCGAGCAAGGCAATGCCGTGGCAGACGCTGTAGCAAGAGATACGGTATTAGCGCAACACACATCCCTAGGGCTTGAAGTATTGGACACAGAAGATGGGGCGTATTCATCCGGTTATAAGACCTTTGATATTACCCAAGCACAGATGACATTGATTAATACATTTGATCAGGTACTTGGGGCCAGCAGCATTGCCTTGGTGGCAGAAGCCGGTTACACCTATATTCACGAATTTAATTCGGATATTGAGTTTGGCGGAGAAACTGATAATAACGGTGGCTACGACGATATCGTCACTGAAGGTTCCTGGGGTTACACCAGCCGCTTAATTGGTATCTATAACGATGTCTTTGCCGGTATTAATTTGTCTCCGGTATTGGCCTGGAGCCATGATGTAAACGGTGTCTCTCCTGGACCTGGTGGAAACTTCATTGAGGGTGAAAAAACATTAGGATTCGCCTTAAATGCCGAATACCAAAATATGTATACCGCTGCCATATCTTACACCCAGTACTTTGGCGGCATTACCAATAAACTGGCCGACCGTGACTTCGCTTCTATCTCTTTAGGTATGCAATTTTAATTTTCCGTTTAAAAATAATAAAAAATCGCAAGCTCGCTTGCGATCACAGGATAAAATCATGAAAACAATTTCATTTACCGCTTCGCTGTTGGCCTTAGCCATGGCAGCGGGTTCCACCCATGCAAAAGTCAGTACTGAGCAAGCTGCCAAACTGGGTAATGAACTTACTCTAGTGGGTGCGCAAAAGTCTGCCAATGCCAGCGGGACTATTCCCGACTACACAGGTGGTTTAGCTCAGGATTCTAATTCAAACCCTTACACCAATATTTATGCTGGTGAGAAACCCTTGTTTATCATTAATAAAAATAACCTAGCCCAGTATCAGGATAATCTTACTCAGGGCCAGTTGGCCATGTTTGAGAAGTACCCAGATACTTACACTATGCCCATTTTTCAAACACATCGAACCGCCAGCTATCCACAAAATATTTTGGACAAAGCGCAAAAAAATGCCACTGTTACCAAATTACTAGACGGCGGTAACGGCCTAGATAATTTTGATGAAACCGTGCCTTTTGCAATTCCAAAAAACGGCTTAGAAGTTATCTGGAATCACGTCACGCGTTTCCGTGGCGGTAGCGTGCAACTCAACCAGGCCACGGTACCGGTACAACGGGATGGCAGCTTTACCCCCATTAGAATTCGTGCGCAGTTCACTCCGCCACAATATTTAACAGGTGGCTTTGATGCCGAACAAGATAATAATATTTTGTTTTATTACACTTCGGCCATAAAGTCCCCGGCACGCCTTACCGGTAATGTTTTGCTAGTACATGAAACCATTGACCAAATAAACGAACCCAGAAAAGCCTGGCAGTATAATGCCGGCCAGCGTCGTGTACGTCGTGCTCCACAAGTAGCCTACGATGCCCCGAATACAGAAGGCCTACGTACTTCCGACCAGGTAGACATGTACAACGGCGCCCCTAATCTTTATAACTGGAAACTCATTGGCAAGAAGGAAGTTTACATTCCTTATAATTCTTACAAGATTATAAATAAAGATGCCAAGTACACCGACATCATTGGCGCAGGTCACATTAATCAGGATTACACTCGCTATGAATTGCACCGTGTATGGCACATAGAGGCCACGCTTAAAGAAGGGGCTCGCCATATATATGCTAAACGCTCTTTATATCTGGATGAAGATTCTTGGCAAATTGCCGTGGCCGATCATTATGATAATCGTGGTGAGTTATGGCGTGTATCCGAAGGTCATGCTATGCAGTTTGTTAATGCCAACACCCCCTGGTATTCCTCTGTTACCAACTACGATCTAGTCTCGGGTCGTTATATGGTGGAGCTAAACAACGAAGAGCGTAACGCCTTTAAATTTAATGCGAAGGTAAAACGTAAAGACTTCACCACCGCCGCTATTCGCCGCAGTGGTAAACGCTAGCTTAATATAGAAAAATCTATGCAAGTCAGAATTACCTGACTTGCATAGCTTGGTCTTAATTAATTATTAATCTTCAGAACACCTCAATAGCAACACTGTTTAATATGGCAGTAAATTAGCCCCCTATGAAAAACAACCTACATTCACATCCGAGTTAAATTCATGATTTTATCAATAGCCATACTGATACCATCCATATTTATTTTGGTTTTGTACTGTTTAACAAATAAAGAAAAACAGCGATTAAACGAAACAACTCGAAGTCAGATAGCGGGTAACTCCATTAAACTCAGTCACGGCACGGCTCACTACAAAATAGAAAAAGCCACAAACTATCACAGTGAAGAAAGCGAAAACCAGATAAAACCCACCATTATTTTAGTACCCGGATTTTCAGCCGCCAGCTTTGTATGGGATGCCAATATAAAGGCATTGGCAAATGCCGGTTTTAATGTGGTGAGTTTTGACTTTTTTGGTCGTGGCCTATCCGATAGCCCTCACCATAATCAAAGCGATTACAGCCTTGAATTTTTAGTACAGCAATTAAAAGAATTACTCGATGCGCTAAATATACACGAAGCGGTTAATTTAGCAGGTTTGGCCATGGGTGCTGCGGTAGTGGCGCAATTCACCAACCTTTATCCTGGACGAGTGAATAAAATAATTTTACTGGCCCCCTTGATTACAACGCCCCAGCAACCGGCCCTGAAATTTTTAAACACACCGTTAATAGCAAACTTATTGGCTAAAACTGTTCTGCTGCCAAAAATACAAAAAGAAGCGCTAAAGTATCTGCATGAACCAAACAAACATCCTCAATGGCAACAACAATTTTCAATGCAGAAAAAGTATAAGGGTCATGCCCGAGCCATGTTGAAATCCGCAAATGACCTAATGGGCCGAGATTTCACACCTGACTATGAAAAGCTTGGGCAATTGAACAAGCCAATACAACTTTTGTGGGGCCGATACGACCAAACCATGCCCATCAGCCAAAGCGAACAAATCACCAAGCTTCTGCCTAATGTTGATTTTCATACAATAGACAATGCCGCGCACTTACCGAATTACGAACAAGCTCAAGAAGTGAATGCAAAAATGATCTCATTTTTAAATAAGTACTAACTTAATTACTAACCTCGGTATTTATCTTCAGCCTATAACTGATCAAATTTAACCCATCTATTTTCATAGGAGGGTATTTTCCCGCAGTTTTAATTCTGGCTTGCTAAAGCGCTAGCCTGTGAATAACATTAAGTTAACTTGAATATTTTATGTGGGCTGTTATGAACACCAGAATTAAAAATATAGTGAAAAAGGTGTTATCCGATAGCTGGTATATCTTAAATAAATATTCGTTTGATTATCAAAGAGACGATGGTGTCTGGGAGCATCAGGAGCGCGAAGCCTATGACCGTGGCAATGGCGCCACTATCTTGCTTTATAACCCTGAATCACAATGCGTGGTATTAACCCGTCAGTTTCGCATGCCCACCTACGTGAATGGCAATCAGGATGGCCTGCTCATAGAAGCTTGCGCCGGTTTACTGGAAGGAGACAGCCCAGAAGAATGCATTCGCCGCGAAACACAGGAAGAAACCGGTTATGAAATTAGCCAGGTAAAAAAGTTATTTGAATGTTACATGTCACCAGGCTCGGTCACTGAGATTGTGCATTTCTTCATAGGTAAATATAGCGCCGCCATGAAAACCAGTGAAGGCGGTGGCCTCGACCACGAACAGGAAAATATCGAGGTATTAGAACTGCCTTTTAATCAGGCCTACGCCATGATTGAAAGTGGTAAAATTAAAGACGCCAAAACCATCATGTTGCTGCAATACGCCAAATTACATCAGTTATGCTAAACCTCCATTCAGTCAGCCCTCTCCCCCTCAATTATGGGTTAATGACACCTTTCTAACCAGCCTTGTCACGCCAAGAACATGCTCTGTCACCTTCGCACCATGCCCACTTGTTGTGTCATGGTATTTTGTTGTCATTAAGGTTGGTTCATTTACTCATGTTTATGAACTGTCCCCACGATTAACAATTAAAATAAGACAAGGGTGTGACATGTTCAAAAAAGTCTCAATACTACTGGCAGTGCTGATCGTATATGGCATTGGCAATGTTTATTATGAAGTAACCCGCTCAGAATTAACCGACACCTCCAATACCAAATCCGATGGCAGCCCTTGGCATTTACAAGATAGATGTGAAGCTTCAAGAAACCTAACCACGGGTACAAGCGACGGCCCCTGGTATAACACGGTAAGCCCCAATGAAGCCTTTGCCTCTGAGCGCACCCATACATTTCCCTATACCTGCAACCTAATTGAATTACTGGGCCAGCCTAAAGATGAACTGCAGGCACAGGTTATTCACCGCACTCTGGACGGGCTTCCAGCTATATACAATATTGCCACCCGTAATCGTGATGAAATCTTTGTACTGGGCGGTGTTACTGGCCCTACCGAATGGTGTGAAGACAACAGTGACCATTGCGCCACCGGAGCTTACGTGGCCAAGGTGAACGCGCACACTTTACAAGTTGAATGGCGCAAGCCCTTGTATGATGCCAAAATAAATGGCGATTGGGATTACCCAGGTGCCATTGGTGTGCACGGTAACGGCTATGTATATGTGGTGAATGGCTATAGCATCTACAAGATTGATCCTGCATCCGGCGATGTACTGGAAAGCAACGATTTACCCACAGCCCCCAACCAACCTCAGGGTGATACCGCTTATAACGGCTTTAATATTTTAAGTGACGGCAACCTGGTGATGAAATCCCTTACTCGTATTAAGGGCAGTCAGGCCGATTCCATTGTTGCCTTGTTGTTTCGTTATGCCGATGATGTACCCAGCACCATCGCCGTGATTGAACCCAACAATCTAAAGTTAGTCAGTAGCATTAAAGTTAAAGAGCCGGTACTAGGGCGCATCAGCAATACCCAATTTGAAGGCATGGAATACGTGTACGTGGGCGGCTTTGATAATTTGTTTCGTTTTAAATATGCCAACAACAAGATTGAAGAAGACAATCAGTGGGGGCCAGTACGCTATCGTTTTGATGATCAAAAACCCGCTCCTGCTCCGGGCATCATGAATGGCTATGTGGTCATTCAAAATAATTTTCAGATGGCACAGGATGCATTATCGGTCACTGTGATTTCGCAAAAAGATTCCAGCATAGTGCACCGCATCACACCGTTTGAGCACTCGGGCATATTGCCCGGCTCTCTGCAGTTTTCCCTGCCCACAATCGATGCCGAAAATAATCGAATTTATTCATACGACATGTTAGAAAACGAATTAGTGGCGCTGGATTTTCATGAGCAAAACGGCCTAAGTGTGGCCTGGCGTGTGCAACAACGTTCACTTAGTTTTGGTGCAGTACTAGGACCAAAAGACCAGCGCGTATTTGTACTGGAAGACAGCGACTCTGCCCTGCCCATTAGTGCCCGTTTAGTGTGGCGTGATGCCAACACCGGGGAAGAGTTGTTGCGAAGTGGTCTGGTATCCACCGCCCCGGGCATGCCTATTACTCCCGGATTTGACGGTACCTTTTATTATGTCTCTAGTTTGCAAGGGCGCCTGACCGAATTAAGTGTGGTCGCCAAGCAAGATGAGGCCATGGTAAAAACTGACTAAGTTTAAATAAACTTAAACTCTTTTTAACTTGCCAGTTTTTTAAACGTGGCCTGGCAAGTTAATAAACCGTTTACTTAAAAAAGATAGTTACTTAGAAAGAAAAACCGCCGCTGCTTCTTTAAATTCAGAGCTTTCCCTTTCCTTGCCGAGTGTGTGCCAAATCTTTTCCGCCAGCGCTTTATTGCTACCAACAAAGCCTTTAGAAAACATAAGGTAATAGGGTTTATCAATTAGAGGGGTCTTCACCACCCGAATTTTATCCGAATATTTTTTATTTTTGGCTAAAATGTTATCGCCATTCAAGCTCAATGCAGCTACTCCTTTTACCCATCCCATCAGTAATTTCTCAAAATTGAGGCTGGTTGCATGGGCACCCGCATCAACCTTATACCCAACCCCAATTAAGTCATCGCCAATGGAATAGCCAGCCGGCGCTGCCACTTTACCGCTCAGTCCTGAAATGGTGAGTTTTGCTGTGACATTAATGCTAGACCCTTTCAAGATATATAAAGAGTAGCTAGAAGAATGAATTCGGAGGGACTTATCAGGTTTATCTCCCCCAGGGTAAATACCAAATACTTTACGCTTTTCCTTAAAACTGGCAGCGAAACAACCTTCTATAATGTTACTTCCTATATTAATAAGGCATCGCTTCCAGGGTACTTGTGCAACTTTAATATCAATTTCGGGCAGGGCCTTGTCTACCATTTTCAAAAGTATGCGGTCTAAGCCGGTGCCGTCTTCCATATGCCAAGGGTAATTGTCGGCATCTCCACCGTGAATGGTAATGGTTTGCGCCTGCACCCAAAAAGGTAATAAAAACAATAATGCATAAACTCGTTTCAGATTATTACCTCTCAACAAGCCATTGTAAGCTTGCAATTAATTGGTGAGTATAATGAGAGTTGGAATTAGAATATTCCCTCCAACTAGGTGTGAAGGTTATGTAACTAAAAACCGATTAATTAAAGGCCTTTCAATTACTAGAACATTTATTAGAGCAACAGCCTAATCAGTTACTTCTTTTAACTTGCCAGAGTTTTTAAAAATAGCCTGGCAAGTTAATAAACTCTTTATTTAGAAAATAGAACTCACTTGGAAAGAAAGGCTCCCGCCGCATCTTTAAATTCTGCCGTTTCTCTTAACTTCCCTATGGTATCCCAAATCTTTTCTGCTAAAGCCTTATTGCTACCGACAAAACTTTTAGAAAACATAATGTAATAGGGTTTATCAATAAGAGGCGTCTCCACCACCCGAATTTTATCCGAGTATTTTTTGTTTTTAGCTAAAATATTATTGCCATTTAAACTCAGTGCTGCCACCGCATTTACCCGTCCGCCCAATAGCTTTTCAAAATTATGATTGGTTAAACTGGCGCCGGCATCCACCTTGTACCCCATCTTGGTTAGATCATCACCGATGGAATAACCGGCCGGTGCCGCCACCTTTCCATTCAGGCCTGAAATAGTGAGCTTGGCGGTTACATCGATACTGGAGTTTTTTAAGACATATAAAGAGTAGCTAGAAGAATGAATGCGACGGGGCTTGTCGGGTTTGTCTCCCCCAGGGTAAAAACCAAACACCTTGCGCTTTTCTTTAAAACTGGCAGAGAAACAACCCTCGGTCACATTGGTTTCAATATTTTTAAGGCAGCGCTTCCACGGCGCCTGTTTGTATTTAAACGTTACCTCAGGCAGAGCGTCGTCTACCATTTTTAACAATATTAAATCAATGCCAGTGCCATTGGTTAAATACCAGGGATAGGAGTTGGCGTTTTCATAGGTCAGAGTGACGGTTTGGGCTTGCACCCAAAAAGGCAATAAAAACAATAATGCATAAATTCGTTTCATATTTTCACCTCACAATTAACTGTCTTAAAATTGCAGATCATCTTGTGAGTGTAGTGACAGATAGTGTGTTTACAAATGCACCTAGCCACTAGCTAAAATAATTTCAGAAAGAATTCGCGACGCTAAAGACCCTACAATTACTGGGCCAATGCTCTAATAAGTTGCTTATATACAGGCGAACAGCTACTTTCTATTAGATAAGTAAACCTTAAAAGCCCATTTCGTAAGGCCTGCCCTTATTAAATTAGGCAAAACTAATAAAAGCAACACAGAGGGTACATTATGGAAATCATGGAACTGTTGAATATGCTGGCCCGTTGGGGTCACCTGTTATTTGGTATGACCTGGATTGGGCTCTTGTACTATTTCAACTTTATTCAAGGGGGCTATTTTAAATCCGCCACCCCTGAAGCCTTAAAAGACGCCAAGGCCAAGTTAGCCCCGGAAGCCCTATGGTGGTTCCGCTGGGGGGCCATGTTTACCTTTATCACTGGTCTATATTTGCTCATGGGCGTGGCCAAAATGCAGGTGATGAATGGTTTCATAGTACTGGGTGCGGGTATGGGAACGTTGATGTTTTTAAATGTGTGGATGATCATCTGGCCTAATCAAAAAATAGCATTAGGCATGGCAGAGGGTGACGGTCCCACCGCCGCAGGCAAGGCCTTGTTGGCCTCTCGCACCAATGTATTGTTCTCTGGCCCCATGGCGTTTTGCATGTTGGCTGGACCACATTGGGCAGGTTATGGCACCGGCACAGGTTCCATGGGTATGTGGATCGCCTTGGCCATGGTTTTGGTATTGGAAGCCAACGGCATCATGGGCAAGCAAGGGCCTATGACCACAGTGCGTGGCGTCATTGGCAGCAGCTTAGTGCTAACCTTGATAATGGTCACTGTGCTTAAAGTTATGTAACAAAATAGGCGGTAAACAGCAGACAAAAAAAAGGGCCAATGGCTTATGTCACATTAAATGACATAGCCAATTGGCCCTTTTCTTTACAGGTCCTTTTTACTAACAGGCTTTAATTTAGCCCATTATCTTTTTTTAGCTTTGTTCGATTTTCCCTTAGGCTTACCTGCTCCAGCCTTTGACGTTTTAGCCTTGTGCGCGCCACCATGGGCACTCTGGCTACCCTTGTTGGTGCGACCAGGTCGAGCATTGCGCGACACTACTTTTAATAGCGAATCTCGGCTGCTCACTTCAAAACCACGTTTGTGAATACGGCGAATACGGCCACCAATTAAACGCTCAATGCTGTCCAGAGTACGTTCTTCTTCACGGCTCACAAACGAAATGGCAGTACCAGTGGCGCCAGCACGACCAGTACGACCAATACGGTGTACATAATCTTCAGCCAAATAAGGCAGGTTATAGTTCACCACAAATTCCAGCCCCTGAATGTCTAGGCCTCGTGCTGCAATCTCGGTGGCAATCAATACTTGAGTCTTGGCAGCCTTAAAGTCGGCCAAGGCACGGCGACGTGAACCCTGGCTTTTATCGCCGTGGCATACCGCTGCATCTACCTTCTTCTCTTTAAGGGCGGCCATTAAGCGGTCGGCCTGTTCTTTGGTACTGGTAAATA
>ERZ1027231.307-NODE-307-length-16827-cov-17.289172_pt1 | contig 16827 bp, 15 predicted proteins | sample MGYA00520866_ERZ1027231 | MGnify/ENA primary metagenome ERZ1027231 (study PRJEB33311, sample SAMEA4378411) | marine metagenome | biome: Marine biome; feature: Fjord; material: Water | collected 2014-07-20T08:00:00Z/2014-07-... | depth 75 m ...
GTGGCCAGTTTAGCTGGAGATACCATGGCGGAAACTTGGTTTGATAATATAAGTGGTGCTGGGAATTTACAGCCTACTTTAAGCTATCAAGACAATTGGACACCTACCCCATATCGCTTAAACGATTTGCTCGACACTAATTATGACAACCTACAAACCCCAGCACCGGTGAGCATCGCTTGCCAACAAGAAATGAGCAGTGATTGCCCAGCCGACATTAACTACAACGACCATATAAAACCGTTGTGGGAAATCACCACCCGCGACGACGATGGTAACAGCTGTGTCGATTGTCACGATAACCGTGGGTTTACCTCGCTTAATCTTAGCGATGTGCAAAGTCGTGTAGAGGGTAATTTAGCTTCCTATGATGCTTTATTTAATGTCAGTGCCAGCTACATGTATTTATCAGCGGTGTATAGCCCGGTAGACAGTGAGCATTGCCGTCGAGATGTGGCCGCGCCATTTTCTCTAGAACCTGAAAGCGATTGCTTTAGTTGTTACGATCAAAGTGTCATGAACATTAAAGGGGCTCTGCCCAGTGCCAACTTCTTTGATGTATTTGCTTTAGGGCAAGGTGATGGCCAATGGTTATTCCGCCCACAACTCACCGAACAAGCGCGCACAGATATGCGAAGCCAGCACGGTCAAATGTTATCAACACATGAATTAAAGCTCATTGCCGAATGGCTAGACATGGGTGCTGTGGGCGGAGAGTGTAACCGCGTCCAATAATGCCTGTGTAAACGTGCACTTTAACCGAGTAAAAACCATAGCGGTTCAGCGACTGCTTAGATTTTAACCGATTCAAATTTCCCTACTGTTTTTCCTTTGTGAACTCGCTAAACTGTCCTTTTCCATTGGTATGTGACAGCGCTTATGAGCCCCATTGAAATTTCGTTTGTTCTATTGGCCAGTGCGTTAGGTTTAGGCTGCACGGTCATGTATCGGGCTCAGCAAAAAACGGCCCAAGCTTGGCTAAATGAAAAGCAGGCCTTGAATGAACAAAGCCAGGCTTTGCAAAGTCGTTTAAACGAAATAACCCATTTATGCCATCAAGCCCAAACCGATAAAGCCTTGGCTTTGTCTCAACAAGAAAATAGCTTACAACAATTAAATGACCGTCAAACGCAGCTAACCAGCGCCCAGCAGCAAATACAAGATTACCAACTTCAGTTACGCCAGCTTGATGGTCAATTAAAACACACACAAGCCACCCTGAATGAGCGTCAGCAAGATCAAGCCAAACTGGCCAAAACAGAACAAGCCTTGCAAGAGCGTGGTGAGCAAGTGAATGCTTTGCAAAGCCAATTAAAGCAAGAGCAATTGGGCCGTGAAAAAGACCAAGAAAATCTTTCCGACAAAATCCAATTGCTCACCGACAATAAGGCTCAGCTCAGTCAAGAGTTTGAAAACCTTTCTAATAAAATATTCAATGAAAAAAATAAGCAGTTTAATCAATCCAGCCAGGCGGGTTTAAACAGTCTATTAACGCCTTTTAAAGAACAGTTAGAGGGGCTTCGCAAGAAAGTAGACGATGTATACGTGAATGAAAGTAAAGACCGTGCGGCATTAAAAGCTCAAATAGGTGAGTTACACAATCTCAACAAACAGATCACCCAAGAAGCTTCGTCATTGGCCCGTGCCCTACGAGGCGATAAGAAAACCCAAGGCAATTGGGGGGAACTAGTCTTAGAAACCGTTTTAGAAAAATCAGGTTTACGAGCCGGACAAGAATTTGTACGAGAAAAAAGCATTACCAATGAAGAAGGTGAGCGTTTTCGTCCAGATGTTATTATAAATTTACCAGAAGGCAAACACATCGTGGTGGATGCTAAGGTGTCGCTTAATGCTTACAACGATTACGTTAATAGCGTGACTGATGTAGAAAAAGTGGCCCACTTGAAAGCGCATATTGAAGCGGTGCGCATGCACATTAAAGGTTTGGCTAAAAAATCGTATGCTAAGCTTCCCGGGGTAAATAGCCCCGACTTTGTATTTTTGTTTATGCCTGTGGAGCCTGCCTTTATGGTGGCCTTTGAGCATGATGATGGGTTATTCAATGATGCTTTTGAGCAACGCATAGTGGTCGTGACGCCTACCACTCTATTGGCTAGTTTAAGGACGGTGGCCAGTCTATGGAGCATTGAACGTCAAAATAAAAGTGCCAAACAATTGGCCGAACAAGCGGCTAAGGTTCACGACAAATTAGTGGGCTTTGTGGAGAGCATGGAAAAAGTCGGCATACAATTAAATACTGTGCAGGGCACTTATGACAAAGCTTGGAGTCAATTAAAAGAAGGGCGTGGTAATTTAATTAGCCAGGCTCATAAGTTCAAGGATTTGGGTGTTAGGGTGAAAAAGGACATTCCTCAACAGATAATGGAAAGTGCTGAGTTGGAATTTCAAGATTGACCCACATAAAAATGTAATCAAAAACCGCTACTGCTTTATTATTATAATAATTTTTTAGGATAAATATGCAAAGTACCCCGACAGTTTCCCCTCCCAGCCCGTTAGCCAATATGTGGGTGCTAATATCTTTAGAGCTTTCAAGGGCTTTTACCAGCCGTCAGGGTTTGATCTATTTGGGAGCGTTTAGTTTTTTTAGCTACCTATTTATAGATTATGGCATTGTTCCATTTGCATTTACCCGTGCCGAACAAGGTGGCAGTCTGCTAGAGGCTATTTTCCAAAATTATTACAGCCTTGCCACTTATGGTTTTCCCATATTGTGTTTATTTCTAGCGGCCAATCAAACAGCCCCCGACCGAGAGCGAGGTACCTTGCGTTTTATTAGCTTGCGATGTTCTCGGGATGAGATTTTTTTCTCACGTTTTATTTCACAAGTGCTTATTCAGCTGATATTTATTTTTATTAGCTTGGCTTTTTTAGTTGCCGTAGCGACTTATCAACAAGGTTATGACAGCAACTCCTTGCCTTACGCTTTATTAGCACTAATCAATACAGGCATTGTAATACTGCCATTCATAGGGTTAATGGCCTTGGTGTCGGTATTGGTTAAACAGCCCAGACAAGCCACCTTTTACGCAGGGCTAATATGGGCCCTGTCGTCAATAATAATGGGCTTGATAGAAAAATACGTACCCGTATTGGCACCTTTAAATATTTTGGTGTTGGGTATGCAATTTTCTAACTTAACAGAGTTAGACGGTGCCGCTAAGTTTTCGTTGGCGTATGTGGCCTTTTTACAGTGTGCTGTGTTGTTATTGGCAGGGCGATTTTTCATGGGGAGAAAATCACTATGAGTGCCTTAATTGAATGTGAAAATCTCACTAAGTTTTATGGCGGTAAGCAGGCCCTTAAAAATGTCAGCTTTCAGTGTCAAGCCGGAGATCCCATTGCATTAGTGGGCCCCAATGGCGCCGGTAAAACCACTTTATTTAGTATTCTGTGTCATTACTTTTCGCAAAGCAGTGGCACGGTTAAATTACTGGGCCATAACCCAGGGGATAGAAAACTACTAGGGCAGGTCAGTGCCTTGCCACAAGATGCACAATTTGACCCAGCCTTTAGCGTTGTTAAACAACTGATATTTTTAGCCAAGCTACAAGGTTTTAATTCTACACAGGCTAAGCAAGAATCATTGCGAGTGTTGGAATTAATGGATTTAGGCCAAGCGGTGAACGCCTTGCCCGGCGAATTAAGTCATGGCATGCGCAAACGTGCCGCCATTGCACAGGCCTTAATTGGCCGCCCAAAATTAGTCTTGCTAGATGAACCAACCGCTGGACTAGACCCAGGTAATGCCAAAAATATTCGTCAACAAATTTCTAAGTTGGCCGGTGAAACTACCTTTTTAATCAGTTCTCACAATATTCAAGAACTAGAGCGCTTATGTGACACGGTCTTGCACCTAGAGCATGGAGAACTTAAGCAACAAATTAATTATCGCTCAAGCCAACAAGAGGATCTCTCGCAGAGTTTTCTTACCATTGAACTAGAGGGGGTAGATAAAGCCTCATTTATTGAGAATATTTCTAAAATGAACAGTGTGGCCAACGTCTTAAGCGAACAGAAAAATGAGTTTGTAATTGGCTATGACGGCCAATCAACTCCAGACTTTGATCAGCGCTTATTGAAAAATTTGGCGGATAATAATTGGCGTTACCGACGCCTAATTAAAGGGAAAACACTGGAAGAAAAACTCTTCTCTTAAATTGAAGCCAGTTCCCTTCTTAACAAAGGTCAGCTCTAATATGCTGACCTTTCTTGTTTTAGGAGGGCGTGAAAGAGAGGGACTGAAAGATTGATAAAACAGTAAAGCGATGCAATCCAAGCGGTTAGCAACAATTGAAGTAGGTGACCTTAAAAAGCTCTAGCCGCAGGTTTGCTAACACCCATATACCGAAACTCACTTCAGTCAATCCAATGAGCATTCCCCCATTAAATGCTTATTTTCGTCGCCTCGTTCGTAACCATTTGTTTAATCCTAATAAAGACGCTTAAGTCTCCTCAGTTTTTCCTTGAAGTGTTTATCAAAAATTTATTGATAAAGAATTAACTATTACACTGTTTTTGGCGGTGAGATTAAGCCTTATTATCGCTACCACTCAGTACGAACATTGCCTAGCCAGCACAGAAGTATCGAAAATCGACCGGCAAGGCTCAAATAATTCCCCCACACAATCAAGTGAGGAACACTATGAAACTCTTTAAAACATCATTGGCATTAGCAGCCTTGTCTCTAGCGGGCTCTATGGTGCCGACGGTAAATGCAACGGAAATAGGCCCATTGGAGACGGTGACTGAATTCACTGATTCTCGTGGTGGCGGCATTACGATTACACCAAATGGTCGTATTCTTATTAGCATGCATCCAATGGATGGCCCAAAAATCCGAGTTGTCGAGGTTATGGCTAACGGATCTAAACAACCTTTTCCCACCACTGATTGGGCCGATGGACCTGAAACCGGTGAGGTGGGCTTTAGTTCAGTTATCGGTATTCACTCTGATAGCAAGGGTGTTGTATGGATTCTGGATATGGGAAGTAACAAAACATCCGCTCAGCTGGTCGCTTGGGACAGTGTTAATAATAGTTTTGTTAAGGCAATTAAACTTTCTAAATCGGCGTTAGTGGGCAACTCATTCTTGCAAGATTTTGTGATTGATGAAGTACGTCAAAAAATCTATATCGCGGACATGTCGTTAGGAAACCTGGCCGGAGCCACTAAACCTGCCATTGTCGTGGTTGACTTGAAAACAGGAAAATCAAAGCGGGTATTAGAGAGCACTAAAGCGTTTATGCCAGATAATCGTGATGTTGTAATTGATGCTTCGCCACTGGCTGCTAAATCAAAAGGCGGTAAGGTTACCAAGCTTCAGTTTGGGTTAAATCCAATTGCTATTGATGATAAAAATGAGTGGGTTTATTTCGGCGCGCTAAGTGGCGAAACCATTTATAGAATTCCAGCAGCGACTCTGGCTCATAACAATATGACAGACAATAAGCGTGAAAATAAAATTGAAGTCTATGGGCCTAAAAACCCAAGTGATGGTATTGCTTATGCACCGGGCGGCGGCATACTGGTTACCGACCTTGAAAACAGCGCTGTGGGCATAACGACCAAGGGTAAGTACCAGGTGCTTGTTCAAGACAAGCAATTATCCTGGCCTGACAGTCTAGCCGTTAGCGATGGCTGGGTTTATGTTACCCAAGATCAGCTTCATCTGCTTCCTCCCTTTAGTCAGGGGCTAGGTAATGGCAAACCTCCATACAAGTTAATGCGCTTCCGCTTTCAGCCGTAACATCCCGATGGTTAGTGGATGTGTTTGTCCACTAGCCTCACTACAAAATGGATAGATTACTGACTCTATCAGAACTAGGTGTAAGTAATTTCATACATAGACTCTCGAATATATAGGAGAGTTAAGGTGAAATTATATATCTATGAACTGTCCATTTTGTGCATGTTTTCGCTTTATAGATCGCAAATTAAGAACCAACTTTGAAGACGTCATTGTTAATTACAAAGATGAAAAGACACTCACAGAATTCGCCAAGGTGAGAGTTATCACCTAGTAAAATATCAAGGTCAATACAAACTATGTCACTTAATCAATTACAGAGCGCACGCGCCTTAGATTTACCTTCGCGAGAAGCAATGCTTCAACGCGCCCCGTCAGTACAGCGGTTTTGGGACAAGAATAGAAACTTACTCAGCAATGCTTGGAAAGAGTGGGAAGAAAGCGAGCAAGATAGCCTATTCACTCTCGATAGTTCGTTGCTTGATAAGAATTTGCGCAACGCCGTTATGCAGGCGTGGGAAGACCCTACAAAAGAGTCGGCTGTGCAAGAGCTTTGGCAGGAAGTGGCTCCTGGCGTTTTCCAGTGCCAATTCTTCGATCCGGATCGCCTTGCAGATTTACGTGGCTACCTAGAAGCCGTATGGGAGTCACAAATCCCCATACGCCCACCCTATGGAATTGTGTTAATTCGTGCTGGTGCCATGCTCGATAGTCGCTCAGAGGGATATCTTGCAGCACCAAGCTTCCAGGCGTTCTATCGTGAGCTCCTTGATAGGTATATGCGACCCATTTCTCGCCTCTTATTCCCAGAAGTTATGGGGTACGACACACAGACTTTTGGCTTTTCTATTCATTATCGGCCAAACACAGACAGCTCAATGCGCCCGCACACAGATGCGTCAGCAGTGACACTGAACATTAATCTAAATCTTCCAGAGGAGGAGTTTACTGGATCAGCCGTCGACTTTTTCGATCGGAGCACTGGCCAAAAGAACAGAATAACATTCAAGCCCGGCACCGCTATGATCCACCGTGGCAATGTTGCACATGGTGCTCAGCCTATAATAAGTGGTGAGCGTACCAACTTTGTATTGTGGCTGTATGGAGAGCATGGACGAGTACCGCCGCAAAGAGGCCAATGGGTTGCTACCGACGCGCGTCAGCGCTGGACAGTGCCAACAGCGTCGCATGACGACTTTGCTCCGTTCTAAGATACACATTTTAGACTTATTCAAAATGTTGAGAAGGTAGTGAGAATATTGATGAAGTAAGCTCTTTGAGTTAATCATCAATATGCTTTACTTCTGTATAAATAATGCCTTTTAAAAAAAGTCATCAAATATACAACCCCAATAGTCAAACCTTTTACGGTCAATTTCCATCTTTGATTATCAAAAATTTATTGAATTTAATTCAATTATTACCCTGTTTTTAACTGGTTTAATGAAGGGTATTATTTACCCTGTAAACACCAACAACCAAAGGAAATAACCATGTCTAAATTAACGATCGTTGCAAATATTAAAGCCAACCCTGAAAAAATCGAGCTGGTTAAAGCCGAGCTGTTAAAACTTATTGACGTTACCAGAGCTGAGGAAGGTTGTATTAATTACGACTTGCATCAAGACAATGAAAATCCAGCTCATTTTATGTTTTATGAAAATTGGGAAACTCGTGCATTTTGGCAGACACACATGAACAACCAACATTTGGCCGACTACATGGCAGCCACTGACGGTGCAGTTGAAGAGTTTATTTTAAATGAGATGACTCAGATCGCTTAATGTATCGAGAGTCCTTTGCAGTGCAATTTGTTTTTTAATGTTTGTCCGTTTTGTGGCAAGCATTAAAAATATGTATCAAAATTATTAGTCTGATATTAACTCGTTAATAAATACTTTGGCTAATTTAAATATCACTTTTAGGCCGTATTGGTTAATACAGGAGAATACTATGTTAAAGAAAATATCTATTGGCGTTACCGATTTATCTTTTCATCGAGTGACGGCTTCATTAGTTTTTAATGTATTAACCAATATGGGTTTTGAAGTAAAACGAATTTATTCACCCCACGAAGAAAATTTTAATAAGCTTAAGTCTGGCGAAGTCGATCTATTGGCTTCTGCATGGTTGCCATCTAGCCATGGTATTTATAAGAGCGAAGTAGAAGAGGTAATTCCTTTAGTAGAGTTAGGCCTGCACTATGAGCCTTATGCACTGTGGGGAGTACCTGACTATATACCACAGGAATCGGTTGATGAAGTTTCTGATTTACTAAAGCCAAATGTCATCAAAAAAATGAAATCCTCAATTCAAGGAATTAATGCTGGTGCGGGAATTACACGTTTTTCATTAAACATGATGAACGAATATGGTCTAAATAAGGCTGGCTATACATTTTTAACGGGCAGTGAAGAAGATTGTTTTACTACTTTTGAACAAGCCGTAGCCAATCATGATTGGTTGGTTATTCCGCTGTGGAAACCTCAGTTTTTACACTTTAAATATAACATTCGAGAACTGAAGGAGCCTAAGAAGCTATTAGGTAGCATTGATAGAGCTGTTCTGTTGCTTAGAGAAGATAAAAAATCGGTGTTCACTAAAGAAGAGCTTGAGGTATTAGATTCGCTTCGATTCTCAAACGACACCATTGCCGAACTCGATTATCAAGTATGCCGTGAAAATCAGGCACTAGATAGCGTTACCTTAGAGTGGCTCAGGTTAAATAATTATTTTAATTAGTAACTAATAGACTACGGAGAATGAGATGAAACATGCAATTATTACAGATCTAGAAACTCGTTATACCACTAAGAAATATGATGAAAGCAAGCGTATATCAAATGAAAACTTAAGAGTTATTTACGAAGCCATTAGACTTTCTGCTTCTTCAATAAACTCCCAACCATGGAAGTTTATTGTCATTGAAAGCGATGAAGCAAAACAACGTATGCACGATACTTTTGCCAATAGATTTCAATTTAACCAGCCTCACATTAAGTTGGGCTCGCATACTATATTGTTTGCACATAACCCTAAATATACCCGAGAGGATTATGCAAAAGTGGTTGATAAGGGCATTGATGATAATCGTACTAAACCTGAAAATAGAGAACAGGCATTTGGTGGTTTTTCGTTTGCTGAATTAAATACAGATGAATCAGGTAATAATGCAGCCTGGACCAAGTCGCAAGCGTATTTGGCGTTGGGTAATGCCTTACATGTACTCGCCCGACTTGGTATTGATTCAACACCAATGGAAGGTATTGATAGCGATCTTGTGGGTGATGCCTTTGCCAAAGAACTAGACGGCTATGAATGCGAAGTGGCTTTGGTGATGGGGTATCGTCACACCGAAGAAGATTACAATGAGACATTGCCAAAATCTCGTTTGGCCTTAAATGAAGTGATTCAAATTTTGTAATTAGTACTGCAAATTGAACCCTTTTTAAATTCAATTAAAAAGGGTGGTTTTGTATGTGTGTTGGGTATAGAAGCAGAGTTAAGTTATAAATCATAGCAATAGAATCATATTGCATGATTATGTAATAAGGAGTATTAGATGAACGTTAGATTTGATCATCTTTCATTGAACGCTAGAAACCCAGAAAGAATGAAAGATTTTCTTATGGATTTATTGGGGCTAAGGCTTGGTGTTAGACCCAATCTTACGTTTGATGGATACTTTCTCTACGCTGGAGATAAAGACGTAATTCACATATTTAGTCAATATGCGAAGAGTGATTTTAATATTGAAAAAACATTTAATATAGAAGAACAAAATATAGTCCATCATGTAAGTTTTTTTAGTGATGACTATGAAGAAACCATTAAGCGTATTGAACACTTAAATTTAAACTATTCTGAAAATCTAGTGCCTGATACTCAAATAAAACAGGTTTTTGTGCGAGCACCTGAAAACCTGATGATTGAAATACAAATCGTTCCAGGTGAATCATGAATACACCCACTAACTCATTTTATATTGCTGCCAATGAAAACGGCAGTTTTACCCGTAATTTACCCTTATGGGCAAGCTCCAAAGAAAACCCTTTAGCATTGACTGAGTCAGCCAGTCAGGCAATTACCAGAGTGGATGTCGACGGGGTTCCTGGAGCATTTAAATTATTGAATGTATTAAGCCATGAAGAGTGTCTAGCTTTTATTAGGGCTGCTGAGAGCTTGGGTTATCATGAGGATGCTGCTGTCTCTTTGGGACGCCATATTCGGCACAATATGAATTTGAATTGGATAATCGATTCAGTCACCGAGCGACGTATATGGTCACGTGTTGCACCATTTTTTAATGTTAATGATACATTTTATTTGGGTAAAAAACCGTTAAGTCTTAATCAGCGGTTTCGGTTTTACCGATATGAAAAGGGAGATTTTTTTGGTGTCCATACGGATGGGGCGTGGCCTGGTAGCCAAATTATCTCCAACAAACCAATAGCCGATGCTTTTGGTGATCGCTATAGCTTATACACTTTTTTAATTTTCCTAAATGATGATTTTATTGGGGGAGAAACCCAGTTTTTTCTAGATGAAAATGATGTGACAAAACCAGCTCGATCGGCCCAAACAGCTTTAATACATGGGGTGCGAACCCCAATAGGTGGAGTATTATGCTTTCCACACGGATCACATCCATTGCATTGCTTGCATGCATCCCAGGAGATTAGTCAAGGAGCAAAATATATTATCCGAACAGACGTTCTGTTTAGTCTATGAGTTATTTGACTACTTTATATTTATAAAATATGCCCTTTATCTTTTAATTTTTTCAGTAAGTTGTGGCAGTTATTTGTTATTTCATCTCTTAATAGCCTAACAAGTGGATTGATAGATTGCTTGCTTGGGCAAATAAGCCATAGCTCTGTTGGAGCTGGCATGTATTTGGGAATAATTGAAATAATATTTTTATCCAGCAGATCATTGGATATATCCAAAATAGACTTAAATGCTAAACCTTTCCCAGCCACACACCACTTTCTAACCAGATCACCATCATTTGACACTCGATTTCCTTTCACTTTTATTGAATAAGTTTCCTTGTTGTTTGTAAACTTCCAGGTGTCGTGTACGACGCCATTCATTTGATAACAAAGCGCATTATGATCGGCTAACTCTTTAGGGTGAACAGGTAATGCATGCTTGTCTAAATAAGATGGTGATGCACAAAGAACCCTGGGTACATCACAAATCTTAAAACCATACATGTTAGAGTCACTTGGTGAGCCATATCTTAGGGCTATATCGACAGAATCTCGGTAGAAGTCTAATGGTTGATCGCTTAATACTAGTTTTAATTTTAGCTGGGAATGCTGTGTTACTAAATCATCTAGCCAGGGCATCAATATATTACGGCCTAAATCAGATGACGATGTTAACCTTAGTTCACCACTAATAGCCCCTTGGTTAATCATCTCTTCTTGTTGTGCATTATTTAATATTTCTAAAGCCTGAATACATTGAGGTATGTAGTTTTCTCCTGCAACCGACAAACGTAATTTTCGCGTAGAGCGAATAAATAATTCAAAACCAATTTGTTTTTCAATACGTTTTATGGCGGCACTTGCCCTAGCAACTTGTATATCTAGATTCTCTGATGCGGCAGTGATGCTACCAAATTCTGCGGTTTTAATGACAATCTCTAAGTCGGATATAAGCATAGTGATTAATGATTATTTGAAAATGATGAACCAATTATCATCTGTTTCCTAGCAATAGGAAAGCCTAAACTAGCGATGTTTTAATCGGAGGGTGGTTTTAAACTGTGTATTTTAGAACTAAATAAAGCATCTAACATACCAGTAACTCTAATGCTGAATACGAATTGTCTGCAAAAACACTATTACATAGATATTGCCAGGTTAGCTAAAAACAAATTTGTTAAAGATTGATGATGATTAAGCACTCTCAATTCTAACCAGAAACAAAAAATATGGTGGTTAAAAAGTGGCGCTAATCCTTGCAAGTTATTGGGCGGAACTCTGGAAGGAAAAATTATTTGCTTAAAATAGAAAAGATTATTTTTTGGGGGAGGGCGAAAGAGCGGGAGCGAAAGACAAGCCTAATAGATAAACCTTGATATAAAAATATGGGCTAATGAAATGTCTTTTTAATATCCGTTAAATCTTACTAAGGAGAATTAAAAATAACGATTAAGGCGTAAGTTGACTAACCTCAAGAGAACAGCCCTTTATGGGCGTTAAAGGTGAGTGGTTTATGTTATATGAACTGAATGCGCAATACATGAAAATGGTTAGCCCCTGGCACCATGTGGCAAACTGTACTCGCCAGATTATCAGCAGTGATTTAAATCCTTTTGCTAATACCCCATTTTACCGTACCGCCTCGGCGTCTCTTGAACTATTTGAGCGCCTTACCACCAGTTATGAAGAGCCTGAATGGGGGCTAGACAGCACTATCATAAATGATCAAACCGTGGCCATAGCAGAACAAGTGGTTTACCAAAAATCTTTTTGCAAGTTACTGCATTTTAGACGCTTAACCGATCAACCTAATCAACCCAGAGTTTTAATTATTGCTCCCATGTCTGGACACTTTGCAACGTTATTGCGCGGTACAGTGCGCGAGTTTTTACCTGACCACGAAACCTATATTACCGACTGGCGCAATGTTCGGGATGTTCCGCTAAGTGAAGGCACTTTTAGTTTTGATGACTATGTAGAATACATAATGGAATTCATTGCGTTTTTAGGCCCGAATATTCATGTGATTGCTGTTTGCCAACCCTGCGTGCCGGCCCTGGTGGCACTGTCGGTAATGCATATGGAGAACGATAAAAACACCCCCAGTTCCATGACCCTAATGGGTGGACCTGTAGATGCCCGTATTAGCCCCACCGAGGTGAACGATTACGCCAGTGACAAGGATTTAGAATGGTTTGAAAAAAACGTTATCTGCAAGGTGCCTAATGACTTTTCAGGAGTGGGCCAAGAAGTGTACCCAGGCTTTATTCAGCTCTCGGGCTTTTTGAGTATGAACATGGACAGCCACATTAATAAACATTTTAAATTCTTTGATGACTTGGTAAAAGGTGATGGCGACAGCGCCGAAGATCATCGCCAGTTTTATAATGAATATCTGGCGGTGATGGATATGCCTGCCAATTATTACCTAGATACTATTCGTAAAGTGTTTTTAGAGTATAAATTGGCGAAGGGTACTATGGAGTATCGCGGTAAACTCATCGATATGAACGCCATTACTAAAACGGCGGTGCTCACGGTTGAAGGCGAGAAAGATGATATTACCGGGCGTGGCCAAACCTCAGCAGCATTGGATTTGTGCGCTAAATTAGTACAACACAAGAAACAACATTATGAACAAAAAGATGTGGGTCATTACGGGATTTTTAATGGTCGAAATTTTAGGGATAGCATTGCGCCGTTAGTGAAGGGGTTTATTAAAAAGCATGGCTGAGGGTTATCTGAAAGTATTTTGGCAACCCTAACTTTTCTTGCATTTAATATTGCCACTGTGGGTATCCAGCATTTCTATGTAACAGATTTTATTTAATACCCATAATCCGCCACCGCAAGAAAATTTGGGGTCAATCAACCCCTTGGTCATTTGTCCTTCACAGCCACGTACTAGGGCGGTTAAGTTTTCTCTGGCGCAAACGATGGCCAAGTGTCTGTCGCCTTCGCGCTTGACGGTACAATGGGCCTGAATATCATTCAGACTAAAATCATAACCCTTAATATTTTGTACGTTTAAATCCTTAGAAAATTCACAGGCTGTGCATAACAGGGTAATAGACACTAAAAAAGAAGAGACTAGAGTGGCAGGAACTGTGGCTGTGCTTTTATTCATTTTCCACTCTTGCTTAGGCTATTGAATTTTGTGGGCATTATCACTAATGATAGTATAGGTTTGCCGGAGTAACGGATGTCTGAATTTGGCTTTTATGAGTTCTTATGGAGCCTAATAGAGGCTATCCGCTGCCCCCGGTCAAGTTTCCTCACTAATTTTTATTTATCGCATAGGTAAGTCCAGTACTTATCCCGCAAGGAACGCTTTTGTAACTTACCGGTGGCAGTATGTGGTAACTCTTTTACAAAAATAATGTCATCCGGTAACCACCACTTAGCCACCTTTTTAGTTAAAAATTTATAGATGCTTTCCTTATCTATCTTATTGCCGTGATTCACAATAAACAGCAATGGTCGTTCATCCCACTTGTGATGTTTCACCCCAATCACGCATGCTTCACTTACGCCATCACAACCCAAGGCTGCATTTTCCAAATCGATGCTGCTGATCCATTCACCACCCGATTTCACCACATCCTTGGCACGGTCGACAATTTTTAAGTAACTGTCACTATTCAAAGTGGCAATGTCGCCGGTATCAAACCAGTCTTGGCCTTTTTCATCTTTTATAAAACAGTCGCTCTTTTCACTCTTGTAATAACTGCTTATTACCCAGGGGCCACGCACTCTTAACAGGCCGCGACTGGTGCCATCGTGAGGCAGCGGGCTATTGCTTTGTTCATCAAAAATTTCCAACTCTATGCCAAACATGGGTTTTCCGGCCGTAGTTTGAATGTCATAACGTTCATCATCACTCATGGAATCCATGGCCTTGTGCTTGGCGCCCAGGGTGGCCAACGGGCTGGTTTCGGTCATGCCCCAAATGGGTAGCAGATAAATGCCATGCTGTTTGTCCAGCGCCTCTGCCAGAGAACGAGGCGAAGCAGCACCGCCCACGCCCACGGTTTTAACTGAAGGAATTTTCAAATCATGTAGCTCAAGGTATTCAAGCAAACCCAGCCATACCGTGGGCACACCCAGCATTAAATCTACCTGGCTGAAATCTATGAGTTCATATAAATCTTTGCCGCCCATGCCCGAGCCCGGCAGTACTAAAGTGGCCCCTGCCATGGGAGCAATGTACGGCATGCCCCAGGCACACACGTGATACATGGGCACCACTGGCATCACCACGGAATCACTTGAAATATTCAGGGCATCCGGGTTGCGGCTGGCATAGGCATGTAACACCGTGGACTCATGGGAATACAACACGCCCTTAGGATTACCTGTGGTGCCGGATGTATAACACAGGCAGGCGGCTGTATCTGGGCTTAAGGCTGGCCAAATAAATTCTGTGGGTTCTTTAGCAATTAAGTCTTCGTAGTTAATAACATTTGCAAGACTTGTTTCAGGCATCTGCTGCGGGTCGATCATCACTATTATGGCTTTAACCGAACTCAGTCGCTCTATGATGGGTTCAAGCAACTCCACAAAGCAGGCATCTACAAACAAATAACTATCTTGTGCATGCTGAATTATGTATTCAATTTGTTCGCTGAATAATCTAGGGTTTATGGTGTGACAGATAGCACCAATGCCGGAAATGCCGTAATAACTTTCAAGATGGCGGTAACCGTTCCAGGCCAGAGTGCCTATTCTATCCCCTGGTTTTACACCTAATTTTGTCAGGGCGTTAGCCAGCTGTTTGCTGCGCGCTAGCGCCTCTTTATATGGGTACTGGTGAATGTCTCCTTCTAGGCGTTTGCTAATAACCGTTTTGTTACCATGATGGCGAGCGGCGTATTCCAGTAAGTCTGAAATAATAAGTGGCTGGCCCATCATTTGACCGCGGGCAACAGACTGGTTCATGGGCATTCCTTTAGGGCAGATCTTTAAGCAGTAAAGCGTAAAAGTTGTGGAGTGTCAGTGCTGGCTTAGGAAAATACGATTATCTTCCTAAGCTTTTTTTAAAATTTAAACCCTAAGATTATTAAGGTAAATGTTTAGGTAAAAACAGTATAAGTGAATGGATTGTGCTCTGGGAATAAATGAAATAATTGGTCTAGCCTTAACTCGCGAATGGCAAATACCTGCTCACCCTAATTGATTCTTTCCTGGAGAGAGAAATGCAAGACGACTTCATGAATATGTTTAACCTTCAGACCCAGAGCTTATTTCAGCCCCTGGCTAAACTAAATGCCCTATGGGTGAGTAATCTGGAAAGTGTGACTAACTTTCAATTAGAAGCCATGGCCAGCTATTCAAAGTTGGGGATAAACCAACTTCGCAAAGCCATCGATATTAAAGATGCAGAAAGTTATCAGGCTTTTTCAGCATCTCAAAGTGAAGTAGCCGAGGTGCTGAATCAAAAGATTATCGAAGACGGTAAGCAATTGGGGGAGATAACACAACAATTTGTCAAAAAAGCAGAATCTATCTGGCGCGAATCCATGCCGGAAAATACAGCGGCTCCAGTGGCCAGTAAAAAGAAGGCTGCTTAGAATTCTTACAGGCCAGGGAGTCAATTCTCTGGCCATGTTATTTCTCATATCCCCATAATGCCTGTTATTTTTAGTGCGTTTCATTCTATCGTTTAGCCGTTCAAATAAAGTCTTTGTCTATACTTTTAAGATCTATTCTTGTGGCTTTGGCATGCCATTAGAAATACCAGTGCAAAGGGGTTTTAAATGTTAAGACAAGGATTAATAGTAGGCTTGTGGGTAATATTAATGAGCCTGGGTGCTTGTATCGATTTAGACAGTTCCGATGATTCAGTAGAGGTGGTGGAGAATCCCACCCCGGACGATGATTCTGATGAAAATACCGAGCCCGATGATGACTCGGATGATAACAACGACCCAGACCCCGTGGTGTCAGATAACTATGGTAAAAACACTTTAAACGCTAATTCTCCATTAGCGGTAAACATAGCGCCCTTTGCTGCCTGGACACCTGGTTGGGTATTAATGGATGTATTTCCCAAGAGCCAGCCCTGGATCTCTAATTTGTGTGACAGCGATGCTTGGGGTTCTGGACCCGCCCTTAATCTTGACAGCAATGGTTGGGTCACGGCCCTTGGCAATAATGAGTGTGCCGACACGCTAATCTTTGGCTCCATGGCACAACATTACCCTGAGGGTACCTATGTGGTGTTATGGGCTGGAGATGGGGATTTATCCATTCGCTGGGATGTGCAGCCCGAGGTACAACATACCCAAGGCAGCCAAGCCCAAACAAGCAACGGCTTAAACCGCATGACCTTTGATATTACTA
>ERZ1027231.308-NODE-308-length-16786-cov-23.367223_pt1 | contig 16786 bp, 15 predicted proteins | sample MGYA00520866_ERZ1027231 | MGnify/ENA primary metagenome ERZ1027231 (study PRJEB33311, sample SAMEA4378411) | marine metagenome | biome: Marine biome; feature: Fjord; material: Water | collected 2014-07-20T08:00:00Z/2014-07-... | depth 75 m ...
TTTTATATTTGGGCCACAGTACAAATCCTCCATGAAGCATCAATTTATAGCTAACGTATGGATCAACGGTTTATTAAATGGTTTTGCCAACATGGGCATAGATATTCACGCCCTAACCGAATCCCTGCCTGATATAGATATTGAAAAAATCCAGCAAGGCCAACGCATAGACATTTCGGTATTAAGGCAAATTTGGCATAAAGCATTTGAGTTATGCAACGACCCGCTATTAGGTTTCAAAGTTGGCCGTCACTTCGATTTAAAGGGTTTAGGGGCGCTAGCCCCCTTGTTAATGCATAGCCCCACCGCACGAATATCCATCGAAAATGTTGCCAATTTTCATACTCTTATTAGCGACAGTGGCCAGAGTAAATTAACTTATGAAGATAATGGTGTCATGGGTTTTCATTATATTCCGGCAGCTAACCCCATTAAAGAAAGCCCGCATCAGGTATTGGCACTGCTCACCAGTATGATTTACATGGGCAAACTCATGCACATTCAGGAAAATACAGTTACCGAAATACACCTTCCCGAAGAATTAGATTTAGATCTACTGGATAAAAAATTTCGCTCCAAAGTTATTGGGGTTAAGAGCAATTACTCCCTGTGGTTTAAATTCGACAATCTCGATGAATTGATTCCGGGCACCGACTCACACTTTTATCACATGACAAAAAATTACGTAGATGAGTTATTACGACTCAAGAAATCAAGTAATGATCTAGTGGCGTCTATTAAATCGTTTATTATCGAAGGTGGTTATCTGCGTGCCAATGTCAACACCGTCACCGAACAACTTGAAATGAACAAACGCACTCTGCAACGATTTTTATCGGAAGAAAAAACCAGCTTCCGTATTCTTAAAGAAGAAATTATAAAAGAAAAATCCCTGTCGTTAATTGCGCAGGGTGAACTAAGCATAGGGGAGATAGCAGAAAAACTGGGCTACTCAGAAGTCAGCGCTTTTCATCGTGCCTTTAAGACCTGGTTTAGTGTGACGCCAAAAGATTTTGGCGCCAATTTAAGCATACCGGTTTCAACTCGCTGCCAATAATTAGGTTATAAGGTTGCCTTAAAATATTTAAGGCACACCTATTTTACTAATCACATCAGTTGAATATTAGCCGGAACATATTTATGCCAGGGGGTTCCTGCCAGAAAATCCCGGTGATCTGTTGAGGTCAGTTCATTGGCCGCCACGCCCACTCGCTCCAAGGGTTTGTCGGTATTAAGGTTATTGGTGAGTCCACCACCATTGGGAATGGAAATATGCCCTGCCATCATGCGATCATTCACTTCAATCACAGCCTCCCCTTGCCCTTGACGAGTACTCAGCATCACCTTAGAGCCACTCTCTACTCCCAGTAATTCAGCGTCTATGGGGCTTATTCTTACTGCACCATCATAATCTTTTTTCTTCCAAGCTGGATCACGATAAATACCGTTAGCGGTATAGTCACGACGCTCGCCACAAGATAAAACAAATGGAAATACATCTGTGGTGAGCGCTTTAAAACCATTTTCCAGCAATTTAATTTCTGGAATCATTTCAGGCAACATTAGATGAATTTTTTTATCCTCATGTCCCAGACGTTTAAAGCTGGCATCCCATTCCTCCACCGAGAAATCAACACCCGATGGCGACTCAACATAAGCCTTAAACAAGTTCATGCCTAATTCAGGCCCCTTGCCTTTATGCCCAGCTGCCCTTACCGCATCGGGATTTTTAAAGGCCAAGTCTAAACACATGGGCATAAAGGCCGCAGCCGCAGCCAAACCTTTAGGCAGCGCCTTACCCAGAGTTCTATACAGAATTACCGGAGCCAGTTTAGCCAAGCCTGGTTGCTGCGCCATTATTTGCATGAAGCTGGCACCAAATACTTGTTCGCCTTTTGTTAACGCTTGATTCAATGTTTCAATCACATCCGCTGGAATAGCCCCAAGAGCTTCACAGAGTCGTGCGTGGATTTCAGGTTCGGCCATGACCGACTCTGGCGCTTTAAATACAGGGTGGCGCAACTGCATAACATTGTGTGGAAATTCAAAATTAAATAACGACATCTCACATTTTTCAAACTGGGTGGGCGCAGGCAATACATAGTCGGCTTGCATAGCGGTTTCTGTCATGGCGATGTCCAGCACCACAGTAATCTCTGTGGCACGCAGCGCTTTTGCCATATCCTGAGACCCAGCGTAAGAGTGAACCAGGTTGGAGCCCTCTATCCACATGGCACGCATACGATCAGGGTGATCGGTTAGAATTTCTTCACTGATGATATTACAAGGTATCATCCCACCTATAATTCTAGAATTGGTCACCGGCGTGCGACGTTCGTCACGATAAACCGGACTGGCTAAATCTACCAAAGGCTGTGAAATAAACTGGGTGCCTTTTTTGCCAAAGTTACCGGTCATGGTCAGCAGCAACTTATGGAAATAACTGACCAGGGTAGAGTTGCGATTCATTTGCACCCCTAGATCTTCCCAGATGGCCACGCTATTGGCGTTGTGTATCATGCTGGCCAGTTCTCTAATTTGTTCTTCTTCTACGCCACATTCCTGACTATATTCATCAATGACAACATCAAAAAAGTGACTGGATATTTCCTTATAACCCAGGGTATGTTTTTCCATAAACTCATGATCTACCCAGTCTTCCTGAACAATCACTGCTACCAAGGCCGCCATTAACCAGGCATCGGTACCGGGTTTTACAGCCATATGCATATCGGCAATATCTGCTGATTCACTGCGGCGAGGATCAATCACCACCATCCTATGGTTTTCGTCTTTTGCCAGTTTTTGTAAACCTTTACGACACTGGTGAAAACCGTGGGTATGCCAAGGATTTTTGCCTAGATAAATCGCCACCTCGGCATTTTCACAATCGGAGCGTTGAATGCCCATAGTGGGCCTAAACATCTGGTTGGCCACCCACATCTCACCAGTTTTTTCCTGAGCGATAGCGTTGGTTTTATAAATGGATCCCAGAGCAGAACGAGTACTGGCACCATAAGGCCCTACAATGTGATTACCCTGACCACCACTCACATACAAAATTTTATCGCCACCGTGCTGCTCTTTAACTTTTTGCAGCTTTTCGGCAATTTCAGCGATGGCGGTATCCCAGCTAATTTCATCAAACGAGCCATCCTCATTGCGACGTAACGGGTTATAAATTCTATCGCGGCCATTTTGATAATGATTTAAACGAGTGGCCTTGTTGCACAAGTAACCTTTGGAACCCGGGTGTTGTTTGTCACCTCGAATTTTTTCAATGACATTGTCAGGGCCCGCTTTAATTTCAATGCCACAATTTAATTCACATAAAATACACGCACTGGGTTTCCAATCACTCATCATCTTGCCCTTCTGGTTATCATTGTTTTTAGTTTTTAAATGCAGGCAGTATTAAGCCGAAACTTTTTTATCGGTAATCACTGGCCAAATTTTTGCGTAATCAGTATTCAATTTAATGAAGCGCTGTTTATCTTTGGGCAAATCATCTTCGGTAAAAATGGCACCGGCCCGACACTCAGGCTCACACAAGCCACAGTCAACACATTCATTTGGATCAATCACCAACAGATTTCGCCCTTCGTAAAAGCAATCCACCGGGCACACTTCAACGCAGTCCATGTTTTTACAGCTAATACAATTATCCGTGACCACATAAGCCATGACGTGCCTCGACGAGTATTTAGAATTTGCTATTGCCAGATAAAGTGTCGCGCACATGACTAAGGCTTTCATTAACAGGGGGTGACTAAGATTGACATCTGACGCCATGATATTTTCTGCTGTGCTGGTAAATGTCACATCTAAGTCACATTTGACAGATTACATGCATATGCATACCATGCATGAATCGTGAAAATTTGAGTCATCCAAAGCAGGAGGCTATTAGGGTGAAGAAGCCCGCCATTTGGATGCCTCTAGCCTTCAAGGCACCATTTTAGCCACATACATGCATACACATACATTAAAAAAGAGAATACAACATGAGCAATAACCACCCCAATCAAGCTTGGACCTTAATAACCGGTGCCTCTGGGGGCATTGGCTTAGCCTACAGTGAGGAACTGGCCAAGCAGAAAAAATCTTTAATATTGGTTGCCCGAAATGAACATAAGCTAAATGAAATAAGTGCACGGCTCAGCCAAAAATACGGGGTGGCCACCCGAGTTATCTCTGCCGACCTTACTCGTGAAAGCGGTATTGAAAAGGTGATTGAAGAAACCAAGGGTTTAAATATCAGCACGCTTATTAACAATGCAGGCAAGGAAGAGTCGGGCAATTTCTTAAATCTTTCCAGCCAGGACATGCTCAGTTCCATTGCCTTAAATTGCTCGGCCCCCATGTTATTAACTCATCATTTTTCAAAAAAAATGGTGGCAAACGGTGCTGGTGACATTTTGTTTGTGGGCTCTATCGTGGGCTTTCAAGGGGTGCCACTCATTGCCAATTACGCTGCCACTAAATCTTATTTAATTACCTTTGCCGAGGGCGTGGCCAGCGAGCTTAAACCAAAAGGCGTCAATGTCAGCATTGCGGCTCCTGGTTTTACCAATACCGATCTTGCCTCTGAAATGGAATTTGATGGCACCCCTATTAAACCAATGGAGGCCAGCTATGTTGCTAAATATACACTGGATAGACTGGGTAAAAAGCGCATTATTATTCCGGGATTTATAAATAAGTTTTTATTCTTTTCAGGAAAATATTTACAGCCAAGAAAAATAAACACCCTGGCCTTTGGACGAGTATTTAACCTGGTATTACGAAAAAAGTTACGCCAAGAAAAGACCGCCGAGGCCTAATGATGAATTCCACCAATCTTTATTTTAACCCAATGACGGTCAATAGCATCAAGATCAGTTTACTGGTAAATGCTCTAAACCTAGCCATGCACTTTGAACATGTGGTACTGCACAAAGCCAATGCTAAATCGGATGCATTTTTAAAACTGAACCCCACAGGAAAAGTGCCTGTATTAGTGGATGACAATTTGGTATTAACTGAATCCAATGCCATCTTAAAATACCTGGCCCATAAACATGACTCATCACTTTGGCCCAGTGATGCGGTATTACAGGCACAGGTATTAAAATGGATGTTTTACCAGGGGGGGGATTGGAATAAAACCGTAGGGGCGTTTTCCCATCGTCGTGTGGTTTTACCACACTGGGGGTTTAACCAGCAGCAGTTATTATCTCCGCAACAGTTATTGGATTTTCATGATATTTTACATCAATTAGACCTAGCACTGGCAGGACGAAGTGTATTAGTGGGAAGTGAAATTAGCATTGCCGACATTTGTCTTGGCAGTTATTTCATGTTTTCAAAAGAGTCACAAATGCCTTTAGATAATTTTGTAAACGTGAGGCGCTGGCTGAGTCATTTACAAAATACACCCTGGTGGCAACAGACAGCTCAATCATTAGAGGATATTTTAAACAGCAGCGAAAACTGCCCTGTTTAGAGAAAAAAAGCCCATACAATAATTTATATGGGCTTTATATTTTGATTCTAATACAAGCTTTACATTACCGACTTCACCCTGGTTTCCATCTTGCTTTGATTAATCAACCATTCTCGCCTCAATAATGAAAACAGCCTTGAATCATTAAATTTGTCTTTCCAGTATTCACTTTCTCTTAAAATACCTTCCTGCTGAAAACCCAATTTATTTAATACCGAGATAGATCTGGGGCTCACCACATCCGTCATGGCGGTAATGCGGTTAACTTTAAAGGGAAAGTTTTGCGTAAAACAATGTTCAAGCAAAGCGGAAATAGCCTGAGTGGCCAGCCCCTTACCCCAATGATCAGGATGCAGCTCGTAACCAATATCAAACGATTTATTATGACTATCCACCCGGTGAATGCCACAAGTACCAATGAGCGTATTAGGGGAGCCTTGCTGTGCAATGGCCCAGCGAAATCCTTTTAGGCCCTTCTCTGGATAGGGAGCTGGATAAGATGCCATCCATTTACGCACCTGCTCTGCTGCCTGGCTTTCATGCAGGTAGGAATAACAATCGTAATGCTCGGTGACGGCATCTCTTGAGAATATATCAAACACATTAGGCACGTCTTGTTTGCTCAGCGCCCTTAAGATTAACCCCTGTGTTTTGATGGTAGGAAAATCATCCATAATTTAACCTTATTCATAATATTTTAATTTTCTTAAATGTATGAATATACTAACAGCACCCGCTCAGTTTTCGCTGAGCTGAATGCCTTATTCTAAATACAGGTGTTAAGCCGGCTCACCTTGCTCAACCTTTTTACTTTCAGTGCTCACCGAATTTAACGCATCCTCAAGAATCATATCCGCCGCTTTTTCAGCTATGGCCATGGTCGGAGCATTAGTATTTCCACCAATTAGGGTGGGCATGATCGACGCATCCACTACTCGTAAGCCGGAAACGCCACGTACTTGTAAACGTTCATTCACCACCGCCATGTCATCCTGGCCCATCTTACAGGTGCCCACCGGGTGATAAATAGTTTCTGCCGCTTCATGAATAAATTTGCGAATATCGTCATCACTGTTTAATTCATAATTAGGAATCACCCGCTCACCGCGATACTGATCCAGTGCCGGCTGGCCCAATACTTCAAGACTGGCCTTCACCCCTTTAATCATTTTCTCCATATCCTGCGGATCACTTAAATAGTTGGCATCAATGCGAGCATGATCCATAGGGTTGGCACTGTTTAAACTAATAACACCGCGACTTTTAGGCCTTAGGTCACACACGTGCAGGGAATATCCTTCACCCATTAAAAATTTCCAATCACGAGTATGATCACGCATCTTCAAACAGCAAAAATGATATTGCATATCGGGGATTTCTTGTGACGGGTCCGACTTAAAAAAGCCGCCAGATTCGGTACCGTTAGAACTTAAATAACCGCGATGTTTTACAAAATGTTCATACAGGTTATACAAGGGATGGGTGATCACGTTACGAATGGTCACCCCATAAGAAACCGCCTTAGTGCACTTATAAATCAGCATGATGTCCAGGTGATCTTGCAGATTTTTACCCACACCCGGTAATTCATGTTTTAGTTCAATGCCGTGTTTTTCAAGCTCTTGCTTTTCGCCTATGCCAGACAGCATTAACAATTGTGGGCTATTAAGAGCACCACCACTTAGAATCACTTCACCCTTGGCACTGATATTTTTAGTCACACCTTTTTGAATGTAGCTTACCCCGGTGGCTCGCTTGGGATCAGTAGCATCATCAAAATTTACTTTAGTGACTTGTGCTTCGCTAATAACGGTTAAATTATTTCTGGGCTCGGCCGGGCGTAAATAGGCCATGGCAGAACTCCAGCGCCTGCCCAGTTTTTGCGTTACCTGGTAAAAGCCCACGCCTTCTTGTTCGGCCCCGTTAAAATCATTATTTTCTTTAAGGCCCGCCTGCACACCGGCATCCACAAAGGCCGAGCATAACGGGTTTCTTACTTCTATATCTTGTACATTTAGCGGGCCATGGGTGCCGTGAAATTCACTGGCGCCACGTTCTTGATGCTGGCCCCGTTTAAAATAGGGCAGAATATCGGCAAAGCTCCAACCCTTGTTGCCCAGTTCGCTCCAGTGATCGTAATCTTTTTGATGGCCACGCATGTAGATCATGGCATTACTGGAACTAGAACCTCCCAGAGTTTTGCCTCGTGGCCAAAACAAACGGCGATTATTCAGATTCTTTTCCGGCTCGGTATTATAGTTCCAGTTAAGTACCTTGCTCTTCATCATCCATAACACACCAAATGGAAAATGAATGGCCGGATGTTTATCGGCTGGACCCGCTTCTATTAAGCATACTTTTACATCTTTATTTTCAGAGAGGCGGTTAGCCAGTACGCAACCGGCGGAACCGGCACCGGCGATAATGTAATCATACATAGAAGAGTTTCCTGTGAAGGCTGTGGAAATTTATTATTTTCTTCATGTTAGAGCGAAAACAGACAGCTGAATACGTCATTTAGAGTGATAAAAATGACGGATTAAGACAAAAATTTGAGAAAAATGGCGGGAATGAGCAATAAATTGTGTTTATTGAAAGCAGATACAATCAAATGCGCCAGCGACCCTTAAGTGCCTATGCTTGAGTACTTCTGCTTGAGTGCCCCTTAAGAATGAGGCCTGAAATTTTAGAGCCCGGAGATGGCCAGATTAAATGCCAGCATTAAAAACACCAGCGCCGCCATCTTATGCAAGATGCTTTGGGCAGAGTCTGATTTTTTCAAGCCACTGGCAATGCTAGCGGCCATTATGGCAATACTGCTAAACACCAATAAGGTAGCCAAAATAAAAACACCACCCAATAACAAAAGTTGTTCGCTTACCGCTCCCAACTGAGGCTGAGTGAACTGGGGTAAAAAAGCCAAAAAGAACACCACCACCTTGGGGTTAGTGATGTTCATTACGATGCCGCGCACATACAATTTTTTATAGGTTAATGGTTCTCTTCCTTGCCCTTCAATTTTATCGGCTCCGGCTTTAAAGGAAAGAAACGCCAGATATACCAGATAACTGGCACCCATTATTTTAAGAGCATTAAAAGCCCAGGGTGAGGTTTGAAAAATCACCGCCACACCCAAAGCTACTAATGTGGTGTGCAACAACAAACCTGTGCATAAACCCAATACCACCATTAAGCCGGCGGTTTTGCCGCGCAATACCGATTGCATTAATACAAAAATATTATCGGGCCCAGGCACTAGCCCTAAAAATAGGGCGGTGGCAAAAAACGGTAAAAGCGCGTCTATTGGCAGCATGTTTATTCCAACTACAAAATACGTTTCATTTTAAAGCCGCCGGTAATATCGAATCCATTGTCTTTATAAAAATTCACGGTGCGTTCAAATTCAGGCACAGGTGGTGTGCATAATTCCAGGCGTTTCCAGTTTTTCTGTTTGGCATAAACCACCAGCGCATCAATAAGCAATTTCCCCACATTTTGGCTGCGGTACTCAGGCAATACATAAAACTCCTGAAGAATCGCAAATGAACCCTCGGCATATAATGAGTGGCTTTCGCATAACGCACCAAATCCAATAACAGTATTGCCCTGTCGCGCCGCCAACACATGATACTGACCATTTCCTATGTAGCGCTCACATAGGGAAGTGGCATGGTCCACATCCATATCAAAGTGTTTAATCCCAGTGCGCTCAATTATTTCTTGTGTTAAACAAACCGCCAGCTGGGCAATGCGTGACGATTGATCTTTTTCTACCAGAAATATTTCAAAATCATTCAAAGGCACGGGCTTCACTTGTTTTCCTTTATTTTTCAAAGTGTAAAAATTTAATGAGCGCTAATTGAATGCAAGTGCTGCTCAACAAGCTGCTTAGTATGAGTTAACAATTCAAGGCCACCGGGTTCACCATGACCAGGCACCACGATTTTAGCCAGAGGGAATCGCTCGGCCATTTTTTGTGTCACGCTTATCCAGGAATGAACATCGCCATGCTTGGTATTGCCGGCTGATTTTGCGCTTTTGGCGCGCACTGCGCAGCCACCAAACAATATCTTTTGTTGTGGCAACCATACTAAGAGGTTATCCATGGCGTGAGCCGGGCCTGGAAATATAACTTCAAGATTATTTAAAATCACCGAGTCACCAGCTTTATTAAGTTTGGTGAAGGTTTTATTGGGTACCGGCAATCCGTATTCAATGGTGAGTTTTTTAGTTAACGGATGAGCCCATACTTCAATGCCCTGTGCTTCTAATACATCAACTCCTGCGGCGCGGTCACTATGAGCATGTGTCACCACGGCATGGCTTACCGGTAAATTAATCTGTTTTTTAATTGCACTTAATAATTTTTTCGTTTTTATTTCGCCCCAAGCGGTGTCCACTAGGGTTAGGGCGTCACCGTTTTGAACAATCAAACCATTGGAAGGAAAGTTAACACCATTAGGATAAAGATAATAAGAGGTATGGCTCCACACCCCTGGAGCAATCTGTTTAATATCGATGGATAAATCTTGTGGTTCACTCTCATTAATCGCCACCGCATTTAAACTAACGGCACACACACAACAACACAGGTAATAATAAAACTGCTTCATAAACCATCCCTATTTTTTTAAGTTCGTAAACTAGGCCACCAGTCTTTAAGCCGCCACTGCGTCCCATAGTAACACCCTGCTCATGGTGGTAATTCACTATTTGAGCGCGCATAATGGCTGAAATCATCACAAACCATACACAGGTTGCCATATGCATATTGGCTTAGCGGTTTACCCCGGTTGTATTCCATCGGGCTTATTTGCCTTTTCCGAGCTGTTAGAAGTGGCCAATCAGCTCATGGGCCAGCGTTTTTTTACTACCTCCTGGGTGGCACAAGATCAGCAGCCGGTAGAAGTACATGCCGGCAGCCGACACGGTCCTGTCCTTAGCATTACTCCCCAACACCTATTTACTAGCCCCCAGTTAGACGGGGTTTTGCTGCCGGGCATGTGGACAAGATCTCAAAGCCAGCTTGAAAAAAATCATAAAAACCAACAAACTTTAATTGCGGCCCTTAAAGGTATCCAAAATAAAACTCAGGTTTTCAGCTATTGCTCGGCGGTGAGTCTGGTTGCAAAAAGCGGTCGCTTAAAAGAGCAAGAAGCCACCTCCACCTGGTGGATGGCTGAGTATTTAAAAGAACAACATCCCAATACCCTATGGAGATTTAGCCGCACTCTGGTGGTTGGCCCCCGAGACACGACCGCTTCGGGTGTTAATGGCTATCTGCCCATTGCCTTATCTTTAGTTGAACAACACTGCGGGCAAAAAGTATTAAGAGAAGTGACCAAGATGATGGTATTACCGCGCCCCGAAACCCAGCAACATCCTTTTCAAGCAGTGGATTTAATGATGTTAAACGATGACTTGCTGCGCAAAATATACATGTGGGTAGAAAACACTCCGGCGCGAAAATTATCCACCAGCGCCATGGCACAGTTTCTAAATATGAGTGAGCGTACCCTGGCACGTAAAGTAAAAGCCGCCATGAATGAAAGCTGCATGCACTTTATGCGCATGGTAAAACTGAATCAGGCCAGCGAAAGTTTAATCCTCACCAACATGAGCATCAGTGCCATTAGCGAACAACTGGGTTTTGTCGATGACACCACCTTTAGGCGCTCGTTTAAAAATGTTTCCGGTTACACCCCGGGAGATTATCGCCAAGCTTTCAAACGTGAGGCCTCTTTCGGCTAGCTATCTATCTATGACACTAAAAACCATGGCTATTTAGTATTTTTCTATACTGGCCATTTTCTTTTATGAGTTTAAAGCCCCTGTTAAAGTCCTCTCGCTTTTGTTGATAATTTTTGGCCTTTTTGGAGATGGCCAAATACAAATTATGGGTGGCCAAGGGGGGTTCTATAAATTCAATTTTTTCCCTCTGATCCATCATCAGTTCCATTTTCATTAAATGTTTAGCCACGAGTTCAGGTCCAGCGTATAGATCAATGCGTCCCTTCAGTAATTTTCTTAGACTGCCTAAATCATCTGCTGTTTCTTCTTTTTTTAAATAGTTCGCGGCATCAAATTCAGGGCTTACCGCTGCACCGCGCGTTAGCCCTACGGTTAAACTCTTTAACCCTGGTAAAGTTTGAAAGCGTATATGACGAGATTTTAAAGCAAAGAAACCGGTGCGTGCCTTCCCCATGGGGTCAGAAAACACGTACCACTGTTCTCGCTCTTTCACGTAATAAGAAAGGAATAAAGCATCGGCGGCCCCTTGCTTCGATTCAGCCATGGCTCGTTGCCAAGGCACTAAACGCAAGGTCACTACATAACCTTGAGGTTCAAGCGCCGCTCTAGCCACCTCCATGGTCCAACCCTGGTTTTTAAGCTTATTACCTATATACGGATACCAATCACCGGTGATCAAACTAAAGGTTTTCACCTCAGCCATCAGAAAATTTGAATTCAGTATCAATATAATGAATAAAACCAAGGGACTGAATGCCGGAAGCTTGTACACCGGGCTCACCTATAAAAAAGGAAATAGTGTTCTTTATAGACTAGTTCTTTTAGGTCCATATAAAAGTAAATGCTGATGCTAATTTAACGATTTATTCAAACGTAAACGTTCACTCATTAAATCAATAAACGCCCTTACCTTGGCCGAGGCCAAACGCCCTTCACGGTGAACAATTTGCACCGGCATGGCAGTGGGCTCAAAATTCTCCAGCAGTATTTTAAGCTGGCCTTTTGCCAGTTGTTCACTTACCTGATACGACAACAAGCGGGCAATGCCAAAACCGGCACAGGCCGCTTTAATGGCAGCATCGTTGGTGGTGACGGTAAGCCTGGGTTGAATGCGAATGGTTAGGCCGCTGTTTTTCCCTGTGTTACTAAGGTTATCAAAACGCCATTCCTGCACCAGCCGCCCGGCACTTGAGGATATTAGGCTGTGTTCATTTAAGGCATCCGGGCTTTGCACAATACCGTGCTGTTTTAAGTAATCAGGGGATGCTACTAAAATGCGCCTCACCGAGCCCACCTTAATGGCGCGCATGGTAGAGTCGGGCAAATCACCAATGCGAATACCCACATCTACCCCTTCCTCTAACATGTTCACCACCCTATCTAAAAACAGGGCATCTACCTGGGTTTTTGGAAAGCGCTGTAAATAATCCACAATGCCCGGCATCACAAACATTTGCCCAAACATCACCGGCGCCGTCACCACTAGATTACCGGCGGGGTCGGCATTAATGCCTGCCGCCGCCTCGTTGGCCAGTTTTACTTGGGCCAGTATGCGTCGTGCATCTTCAAGGTAGCGCGAGCCGGACTCGGTGGTACGTACATGACGGGTGGTACGGTTAAGCAGCTTCACCCCTAGGCTTTCTTCTAACCCAGCCACCGCTCGGGTAACCGCTGGCGGTGACATGGCCAAACGCCGCGCAGCGGCTGCAAAGCCTTGCTCTTCGGCCACCGCCACATAAACCCTCATTAGGTGTAACTGGTCCATTCACTGCTCCAACTATCGTTTAGCCACTGTTCAGCTGCTGCCCTAGACATTATTCCACTTAGCGCAATAATTAATTGTTAAACATGATCATTCTTTATTCAAGTGGAATTAGGCAAACTGGCTTCATTGAACAAAAGCCAAGCAATATCAAGGAGTGCAACATGAGCCAAGCCAGCCCTATTACCGTTATGGCCCTTGAAAAAGCCCAAGGCCTGCAAAAGCAGCTGTTGACCAGTCTTGATAAAACATCCGCAGGCATGGGCCGTTTTCTAAAGGCGTTGGCTCAATCCCCTACTGCGCTAAACGCCTATAGCGAATTACAAAACCTTAACCAAAATGGCCACCTGGATAGGCTCACTGGCCTGCGTATTGCCTTAACCCTTGCTGCACTTAACCAATGCCAACACAGTTTGTCGCTGCATACGGTGAGCGCCCGTGAAGCGGGATTAAATAGCAGCGAAATAGACAGTATTTGGCAAGGCACCAGCCAGGATGCCAAGGGTGCGGTGGCAGTACAATTTGCCCGTAACCTTGCTAATCTTTCTAGCAATAACGACAAACTAAACCCAGAGCAATGGCACAACATTCGTAACGCCGGTTACGGCGATTCCGAGATACTGGAAATTATCTCCCATGTGGCCATGAATTTATTAGGCAATATGTTAACCACAAGCAAACTAGATGGAAGCCGTGAATTAAGTGAGGCGCCCACCTCCTCATGACAAAAGCGACATAACTAAATCGACATAACCAAAAGATAGACTGGGCGTCATTCACTTTTACATATTTAAACTAATTTAAAAAATTCGAGGAAAACATCATGGGCCATAAATACGCAGAAATCGCATTCACCCAAACCGTTAAACAAGTGCAATCAGAAAACAATAGCCGCCAGGGTTATGAAGGCATGGAACGAGGTGGTGATTACAACCATTTCATTGGCCCCCGTGAAGCCAACTTCATTGAGCAGCGCGACAGCTTTTACATGGCAAGCGTTAGTGAAACCGATTGGCCCTATGTGCAACACCGCGGTGGCCCTGCTGGATTTTTAAAAGTGCTTGATTCTAAAACCCTGGGTTTTGCCGACTACAGTGGTAATCGCCAATATGTGAGCACAGGTAACTTTCGCAACAACGACCGCGTATCTCTCATTTTGGTGGACTACCCCACCCAAACCCGTATGAAAGTAATGGGTCGCATCAGTGTAGTGGCATTGGATGATCACGACACTCTTGAGCAGTTAGCGATGGATGATTACCAGGCAAAGATAGAACGTGGTTTTTTAATTCACCTTGAAGGTTTTGATTGGAACTGCCCACAACACATTACCCCAAGGTATACGGTGGAACAGATTCAAGAAATGATTAAGCCGTTAATTGAAGAAAACGAAATGCTCAAAGCCGAGCACTCAACTAACCCAGCGGCGCCTAACACAACACCAACAAGTTCAGCCACGCAAAATGACAACGAATTAGGCCAGGGCCCGCTGCCGTTAATTATCACCGGCGTGCGTCAACTTACCCCCAGGGTACGCGCTTATGAATTGCGTGACGTAAACGGTGGCCAAGTGCCCAAGATAGAATCGGGCGCCCATATTCAATTGCCGGTGCAGCTTGAAAATGGCGAAGTGATTCACAGACACTATTCCATTTGCTCTAACCCTAACCGTCGCGACATGTACGAGGTGGCCATATTAAAAGAAGACAACGGCAAGGGCGGCTCTATTGCTCTGCACGATAACCTGCACCTTGGGCAGATATTGAATTGTGCTCATCCTGAAAATCATTTTGAACTGCACAAGGATAATCGCCCTGCGGTATTAATGGCCGCCGGCATTGGCATTACCCCCATTAAGTCCATGGCGCAAAGTTTAAAGATGCGAGGCACTGCATTACAGCTGCATTACGCCGGTCGCAGTCATGAACAAATGGCGTTTCAAGACAGGCTCACACGGGAATTTGGTGACGATCTAAGCATTTACAGCGCCGAGAAAAAGCAGCGCATGGATATTAAAGCCATTTTAAAAAATGCCAAAAAAGACGCCGTGTTTTATGTGTGTGGGCCGCTATCGTTAATTAGTCAGGTATTGGAAATCGCCGAAAGCTTACACATTGATGCCGAGAATATTCGCTTTGAACGTTTTAGTAGCGACATCGCTAATTCAGCCAAACCGGTCACCGTGCACTTACAGCGTAGTAATGTGAGCCTGGAAGTGAAAAAGGATGAAACCATTCTGGATGCCATGTTGGATGCAGGTATTCAAACACCCTACAGCTGTAAAACCGGCGCTTGTAAAAGCTGTGTTGTAAAAGTAATTGAAGGGGAAGCCGACCATAAAGACATGGCCTTAAGCGAAGAAGAGAAAACCCAACAAAAGCTCATGTGCCCCTGTGTATCACGGGCGGTTGGAGAGAGTTTGACCCTAGATATATAAAAAATGAAAAATGATAAATAAAAACTAAAAAAGGCTAGCCCAGTGCTAGCCTTTTTTGTTTGTGCTTTTACGCTTTTTCCAGTGCTAAAACATCTTCAATGCTAAAGTTACCCCTAAAGGTGAAGGCATAAGGGCTTTCGCCGTGCTCCCGTAAATACATTAAGCGCTGCGTGGCTTCTTTTAAATTTGGGCGATGATCATCCTCAACCCACCACATTACCTGATTGCCTGCGGGCAAGCGCTCAAACCAATCTTCCTTGCGCACTAAAAAATCTAGGTGATGGGTCTTATAAATAAAATCTTTTAAATGCTGTACCGATTTCCACAGTGACATATTGCTAATGATCAGTGGATCATCAAAGGCCTAGGGCACCTCTGAAGAATAGGGTTACGCCTCTGGCTTTCAGGAAATTTCCTAGGCAAGGCGAGAAGGTAAGATAATGTCTGGACCTTTACGTCCTTCACAACGAAGCATAGGTCATTTCCTGAAAGCCCCTTCGGGCGCGACCTTCCACAGTTATCTGTGTTGTTAGGCTTCTTGCTAAGGACCCTGCCATTAGCTACAAAGCCTGCCTAACATCTAACCGTGGAAGGATCACGCAGAGGCATGACCTCATTCTTTAGAGGTACCCCCAAACGAAGTGGCCGCACCCGATTCATCTTGCAGGCGCCAAATGAAACCTGGGCTTTGTTCAGCCAGTTGATTAATAGGCTCCAGGTTGTCCACAAATTCCTTTAATAGCGGGTCTTCCATGGGGGCTTTTGCTTTGGCGATATTCAGCTGAGCTAAATACATAGGGGCTTCCTGCAGGCTAATAATCAATATGAATGTCTGCAGTGAAGCATTCATTTATGTAACTTGTATAGAGGCTTTTTTGGAACGCTGTTCGCAGCTATATAAATTAATGCTAAAGCTGATGGCTTCGCCTAGTGCTTCAACACACAGCATTATTAATGTGGTCACAACCTACAATTATTTAGCATGGACAAAGATATGAATAAAACCCCAACTTCAGCTTTAAGGCTCCACTATCATGTCCACCAGATCGTCATAATCTATTTGGCTCAATCCTAGCAAACCCAGCACAGGGTCTTTCACCGAATTCCATTCGCTGCCGTCTATTTGATGTAAAAGCTGTGAGTTTTCATCGGATATATGTTCGGCCATTTTTAATAATGCCATGAGCATTAGGGTTTTATTAAGCCTGGGATCACAGCGATCAAAAAATTCTTTACTGTAATGATGAAAACGAATGGCATCACAAATGGCGCTATCAAGATGTAACCCCTTGGCAATGAAATACCCCAGGGTGGCATGGTCACAATTAAACAAGGCATTTTCTTTTTCGGT
>ERZ1027231.309-NODE-309-length-16719-cov-28.791707_pt1 | contig 16719 bp, 17 predicted proteins | sample MGYA00520866_ERZ1027231 | MGnify/ENA primary metagenome ERZ1027231 (study PRJEB33311, sample SAMEA4378411) | marine metagenome | biome: Marine biome; feature: Fjord; material: Water | collected 2014-07-20T08:00:00Z/2014-07-... | depth 75 m ...
TCTTTATGAGCAACAACAATGTCATTTAACATCGCCTGGTAAGCATCTAGCTCAGCCTTATACCCCTCTTCCCAGAAGGTATCTTGAAATGCATTAATAGATTCAACAAAAAGCTTAGTTTTTTCTAAACCTAAGCTGATACCGCTAAGCTCATCTGCGGTTAATAGCTGACTTAATTCATCGGCTTGCGCTATTGTTATCGCACCAACATCTTGAGCCAGTGCATGCGCTAGATCTTCAGCAAGTCTCGCGGCTTCAATTTCTACAGATTGCTTAATGCTGCTATTCGCCACACTGGGCGCTATCGCCAATAAATTATCGTGGGCTACTTGATACAAGGTTTCTAAGCTTAATTCGCGCAACTCAGTTCGGTAATATAGCTGGCCTTTATCTTCAGCGTATTCGCTGGCAACTACCGCCATAAAACTAGGGTCAGTTAAGGAATTATGACTGGCTTGATATTCTAGCTCCAACTGCTGCAAGGCGCCGAGTAATGCACCATAACGAATTTGATTTGCGATCCCTGCATAGTTCGCATCAAGGTATTGTAAACGCGCGAGGTTCGCCGGCAAATCACCCACAATTTCGGTAATGCCAAGTAAATTCGATAATTGAGAATTTGCTAAGACAATATCGTAAGCGGTATAAACCTCATTAATATAGTCATTATTTTGTACGTCATACTGATAAGCAAACGCTTCTGCCATCGTGGTTATCGCATTGATATTATTACGGCTGCCGTTATCGGCGTTAAAAATAATCGTGCGCCATTCAAAGCCTGAGGTAGCAGGAAAATATTCAGCAAATTCATAATTACTGCCATCAACAGCGCAACCTGATTTTAACTGACAAGAACGAGTTGTCGCGAGGTTGTTATTATCTTTATCGACATTGCTTATTTGACCGCGAGCAATCAACAAGGTCGATTCTGCTATGTTGACAGTCGCTATAAATTTACTGAGGTTATCGGTTGATTCTCTTAAACCAACATAAATACCATTACCATCAACCGCCACTTGCCCTGATTCAGCAACTTGATTGACGACTACTTGAGCGTTATCAAGGTTTTGGGCCCCGACCCAACCATCAATATTTGGAGCCTCGCCACTACTGCTACTATCGTCGCTGCTGCATGCAACCAAGGTTAAGGCAATAGAAAGTGAAGCGATGGTACGAAGTGCTAAATGCATTATTTTTTCCACAGACATAAATCAATAAACAAAAATCGGGGTAATAGTAACAGTAAATGCGGTTAATTGAAGCGGGAAGATTACGTGAAAAGGCTAAAATAATTAGCCTGTAGACAAATTGTTACATTCCGATGCAATACGCTTACAGACCCAACTGAAGGCCAGCGCTACAATGCGTGATGATTTAAATATCATGACGCACACCTTTAAACGCTCTGTCTCACTGATAGGGCGTTTTTTTTGCCTGAAATTTAAGCCTTCTAGCGCCTAAATTAATGCGCTAGCAGACTTTTCTTCTTTACTATCCTTATGCATCAAGGCCTTCAGTGAACGTGATTTAAACTCACGTCGATACAATACCGCCACAACAAAGCCACTGGTTAAGATAAAAAGATAGGGATTAATAAACCAAGCCAAAACAGACAAGGCAAAATAGTAAGCGCGTAAACCATGGTTATAGCTCATACCCGCCAAATCAATCACTCGCGCCGCATAGAATGCGTACTCATCACGCTCCTCATCACTCACATTTTCTTCTGGCGATGGCGCCCCACCCAAAATAATAGAACAGAAGCCATATTGACGCATAGACCAGGTGAAAGTGAAAAAAGCGTAGACAAATATTACCACGAGTAACAAGGTTTTCAGCTGTACCGATGAGTAGCTAGAGTTCAGTGAAAATGGAATTTTCTCAACTAAGCCAGTGATCTCATCTGATACCGTAAATAGTGTCAACAGACCTGCCAGAATAAGAATGGCAGTGGATGCTAAAAAACTGACATTGCGCTCTAGATTTGCGATTAAAGAAGCATCTCCGACCCTTATTTCTCTAAGCATCACTCTCTGCATCCAAAGCTCTCGATACTTATGTAACTCTGTTGCTAGACAAGGTTTTTTTGTTGCTTGCCTTTTCGCATAATAGGTATAACCCACCCAGCACAGTGCAAACCACAACAAACAAATGCTATTGACGATTATTTCATGACTCAACGTTATATCCAGCACTCAATGAACCTCTTAAATTATCATTAGATTTTTAAGCCGCTATAAAATCTACCTCGACTACGATCATATCCAGTGTAAAGAAAAGCCCCTTAGATTTATATCCATAAATTTGAGTTGACAGCCGCAACAAAACAAAATACTGTTTGCACATACAGTTGTTTTTAGGAGTAAACCCCATGGCAGTGGTGACCCTGTTTATGTCAGATCGCGATACTAGCAAAACCTTTACTAGCAAAAAAGAAGCTGATGAATACGACAAGATGCTAGAGCTAGCAGAAGCTGTTAGTTATTTTGTTGAGCAGAATATAGAAGGGCTTGATGAAAAACAGGTAGAGAACATAGGTTTACTATTTGCTCGTCAAAAAGACCAGCTAGCACAAGCGCTAAAGGGGAAAACCGAAGCGCTTTTTAATTCTCAACAAGAAAACAAATCGGAAGCTGACACTATCTGATTGCTCACCTGTTGAGTTTGAGCTTTCCTGCATTACCGTTTTCCCCTGGTAATGCAGGTTTTTTAAATGCGATTACTTTCAATAAATCCTAAATACGCTCTAATGAACGTTGTCGTTAGCGACAGGCATCGACGATAAGGTATCTCTCTGTACCTCTAAAGGATCGCAAACCAAGCAATCGCCATATTCGTTAGGACAAATGGTTAACCAAGCGCCTTTTTTATTCATATTTGCTAACCAGTGGCTTGCCCAAAGCTGCACCGGTATTGCCACCGCTTCACAGCCTTCCCACTCATCCATTGCGCACTGCTGCGCTAACGCTTCATGAGGCCATACGGGTAAACATACCTGTTCTGCCGTGCCTAATTGCACAAATCCATCTTCATCTCGCAACCCCCAAACTTGCTTATGCTCAACCGATTGCTGAATGAAGTATTGATATAAAGCCTCTTCACTCATAGTAGAAACGGATTGAATTTGCTGCTGGGTTAATACGTGACTCATTAAAATACTCTCAAAACATTGCTCTCAAAAGTAACAGAGAGCGAAAAAGGACGCGCACTTTCTTAGATTTAGCCGACAAAATCAAGCCCTTTTTATTCTCAATTTCTATTGCTTTTTACAATGCATTTTGGGAAGGCTAAATTACTTTAATTAAGTCTATGTTTTTAAAGGAAAGATCCATTTGCAAGGTATTTTTTGCTGTTTTGTGTAGCGCAAATATTTATTAAAAATAGTCAGCACTATTCAATAACGACAACGGAAGACAGTAAACAATTAGCCTCATCATCATTTTTTCGATTAGAATGCAGTCTTACTTCCTACTGCGATAGCGAAATATGAAGCCGAAGATTGCTCCTGAATATTATTATCGAAATTTTCTCCACCCTAAATACTGGGTAACCTGGATTGGTATATTTGCGCTCTACTTAATCTCTTGGCTACCTTATAGCGCTAAGCAGTGGTTAGGCTCGACTCTTGGCATCCTAATGTATAAGCAAGGAGGCAGTCGTTTACAGGTCACTCGCACCAATATCAACGCTTGCTTCCCTGAGCTCAGCGATGAACAAAAAGAAGAGATGATTAAGCAATCTTTTATTGCCAATATGAAAGGACTGGTTGAAACGACGATCGCTTGGTGGGGCAACCACAAGCCGCTTATCGATAAATTAGAAGTCCATGGTTATGAACATTTAAAAGAAGCCGAAAGTCGCGGCAAAGGCGTTTTATTAGTGGGTGGCCACTTCAGCATCATGGATCTAGCAGGCCCATTAGCGAATAGTGTATTTAACTTCAGCTACATGTACCGCCCCAATAACAACCCACTATTTGATGCGATCATTGAGCGCTCTCGTACCCGCTATCGCCATGAGAAATTCAATAAATTTCAAATATCCGAAATGAATGACTATATCAAGCAAGGCAATACTGTTTGGTATGGCTATGATCAAGACTTTGGCGCCCGTCGCTCAGTATTCGCCCCTTTCTTCGGCATTCAAACGGCTACCGTAAAAATGACAATGAGCTTAGCCCGCTCAACTCAGGCAACAGTGGTTATGGTCAGCCAGCTGCGCGAAGGTAATGGGGTATACAGCGTGCGCTTCTCGCCTATTTTTGAAAACTTAGCAGAAGATGATGACATTACAGCTGCGACTCGTTTGAATCAGCAATTAGAAGAGTTTGTACGCATACATCCAGAACAGTACTTATGGATGCATCGCCGCTTTAATAGTCGCCCAGAGGGAGAACCTCGCTTTTACCCGAAGAAGAAACGGAACAAGGATAGCTCTAGAGCCTAGAGTGAGGATACCCTAACGATCATATTATGCTGACCTAGAAGATTCTTTTAGTGTCAGCATATTCCCTAGCAGCATTACCAAAGCCCCCACCAATAGCCAAATATCGATCGACTCTTGATAAAACAGATAACCCACAAGAGCAATCAAGGGTAAACGTAGAAAGTCCATTGGCATAACAATCATCACATCAGCAAAACTCAATGCTTTCGCCATACAATAGTGCGCCGATAATGCCGCTATCGCCGTTAGTGCAACGTATAACCAAATCACCCCCTGCGGCCAAGCGAAATCAAATAGCAGCAAGGCCAGTGCCAATGGCAGTTGAATAAGATGCATATACAATAGAATGGTCAGTGCGCTATCGCGTCGCGCCAGCTGTTTCGTCAAGGTATGCGATAAGGAATAGGCAATCGCGCTGAACAGCACCACCCAGGATGCAAATTCTATAACAGAGTATCCAGGGCGCAGAATAATCAACACCCCTGAAAAGCCAAGAGCTAAGGCAGCTAACCTCATTAACGTTAGCTTTTCTTTTAGTAATAATACGGCGAATATTGCCGTCCAAATAGGCACAGTGAATTCAATCGCAAATACCTGAGCCAATGGCAGCAGTGCTAATCCGTAGAACCAACACCACTGACCGCAAAAATGGCTAATGTTACGGCCGCAATGCAAACTAAGCTGCTGACTTTTAACTTGCAACTTACCCACCCTCAAGAAATGAATCGTCAATAGCAGTAGTATGATGGCTAAGCCGATAATATTACGGTAAAAGACTAGCTGTGATACTGACAAACCCACATCTAAAGCCGTGGTCGCCTCCCGCCCCGCCACCGCCGTTAGGGAAAAGGCTAATACCGCACCACACATCCACAAGGCACTGGCGCGAACATTCATACCACTCATTTATCCGGTAATTGCCCTATCGCAAAGTCGCCGCTTTGCAAAAACTGAACCGCTTGCTTGCGCTTTTTACCCAATAGTATTGGGCCATCATCAAAGAATAAAAAATTCTTCCAGCTCTGTTTAAAAACCTTCCAACTGGTCTCTACCACACGATCGCTATCGTAGAAAAACAATACATTGGTATTATCATCCCAATCTAAGTGCTCGAGTATTAACCCTGGCATCGCATTATTCTCACTATCCCAAGCATCCTGCCAGCTTGCCTTTTCTTGCCATGCGCTATTTCGAGCGGGCCAATCACCGGTGCCAAACTGAGACGGGTGCCCTGCCTGCTGGCTAATATACTGACTCCATAGTTGATTAGAAACTGCCTCGGTATAAGGCTTAATGGCAGCCTTCAATTCGTCAGTTAAAGGAAGATCTTTATGGCGAAAGATCCAAGCACGATCAAAATCTTCCAGTTTTAGGTATTTCATACACACTCATATTAATAAGATATTTTGTAGTTAAGGCAGTATAACATTGAAAAGCGCTCAAAAAGCCAGTGGCAAACGCATCTGGCACTACGCTGTTAGGTGAACTTCGGGTAGAATGCCCCCTTTCAATACCAAGCAAGTGAGCAGCATGCAATTATTTGTCGACAACCTTACCAACGTAGATTTTAGTTATCTTGATGATCAGCGTGGGTTAGTAGGCGAAACATGGCTAGCCTCTGCACTACTCGATGGCGGCCTCAATCAAACCAGCATGATCTGGGATTTTGGCTTAGTTAAAAAAGTATTGCGTAACTGGCTTGATGACCAGCTTGATCATAGATTATTACTGCCGATACAATCCAAGCATTTACAGTATGAAATCAAGCAAGATCGCATTATCTTATCTTGGACATTCGCTAGCGAAGAAATTCTGACGATGGACGCGCCTATCGAGGCCGTTGCATTAATAGATGCTGAAAAAATCAATGAAATCTCAGTCGCACAATGGTCGCTTAAGCAGCTTGCCAGTGAATTTCCTGAGAATTTAGAACACATCCAGCTAAGTTTTGAAGCAGAAGAAATCAGCGGCGCTTATTACCATTACAGCCACGGCTTAAAAAAGCATGATGGTAATTGTCAGCGCATTGCTCATGGTCATCGCTCACGCATTCAAATTTGGCAAAACGGTACACGAGATAACGATTTAGAAACGACCTGGGCAGAGCGCTGGGCTGATATTTATATTGGCAGTGAAGAAGACCTTGTCAGCATCAGCAGTGGTGCCAAGCCACAAATGCATTTTGCTTATGACGCGCCACAAGGTCATTTTGAATTAACCTTGCCACAACGCGTTTGCTATATGATGAATAGCGATACCACGGTTGAGTGTATCTCTGCACACATTGCAAACGTGCTACAGAGCGAAAACCCAACCAGTAGCATTACTGTAAAAGCATTTGAAGGCCTGCATAAAGGGGCTATTTCAGAGATATAGCCCTCTCTCTTAAACCCGCTATTGAAATAAGTATTTAGCTAAGCCTCGGCTGTCGCATTTTCGACAGCCGCTTTATAGTTTTTCATCTCCCTTCTAACTTTTGCCATTTGCGCCTGCAAACCGGCTGCATCTTCCTTGCTCATGCGTTCTATTTGGTTTTGCAAAGACGCAACAGCCGTTTCGCACTCTTTCGCTTTCTTAATATAATATTCCTGCATAAATCCCTCTGCTAAAACATCCATCATTAATAGATAACCGATCGCTCAGTCAGTATGACAAGTTTCATAATTAGCTGTATAGGCTAAAACAAGCCATTAATAGTCATCGTATAACGCGAGGAGTGACGATACCTGGTGAACATATTGTCCACTATCATTCACCCCTAACTGACTTCGAAGTTGCCCTTGCACCTGACGGGCCGATAACTGATTAATCAAAGGCAATGCCTGAGATAAAGAAGAACGCCCAGTGAATACCTTTGCAATCTCATCAATACCCGCACGATAGGCCGCGATTACGCACAACTGTCTAGCCTGCGGGTCTTCTATTCCAGATAACTGATCTTCCAACTTGGCCAGTTGCTTGATGCCATATTCGATATTTAGCTCTGGCTGATAAAATACCTTAGCATCAATTTCAGCGACTTGTTGCGGTGCTATCAGCATCAAGCCTAATCTAGGCTCCTGCGTACTCGCTAATAAGTTAAACGCACTTTCTTGATGAATAATAGCCATTGCTAATGCAGGGGATACATCAAATTCCTCAGCAAGCCGTTCAACCACTGGCTGCAGAGTGACCGCTCGGCGCTTTAAATTCCCTTTAGGCAAATCAATAACGACCGTCAAAATATCCCCCAGCAAGCCCTTTTCACGCTTAAAGCTGGCAGTCGCATAAAGCCTATGCAATTGGGATTTGGTCAAATTCAATAATGGCTGCCTAAGCATCGGATTACCTTCCAATACCACAGGTAATAGATCATCCGCCCGGTAGGCTTTTTCAAAACCGACTACTAGAAATTTTTCAGTATCACTCTGAAAGCTTGCGGGAGTCGATTTCTCTAATGCTGCCCCTTGATAAGAAATTCTAATTTGCTCGCGCTGAAAATCGATGACCCGCTTGATTAATAAATCTTCGGTATAAATCACCCACATCTTTGCTTGGCTACTCTCTACCGGCTGCCAAAACTTAGCTCTAGATTGATCAAGCACATTGCTCTGCACCTGATAGCGTTGAACTAATTGATCGGGAGATTGACCTGCAAGAGGATTGTTGGAATCACTATTAGCGAAAGAAGATAACAGCACAGCCGATAAAATTATCAGCCGTTTTGCATACGCGCTCAGCAGCCCTTCGGGCTTAGAATTATCCATAATTATAAAATTTCCTTTTTATTGCCGACAGGATATAGCAAGCACGCAATTCAGCCCAAGCCGAGCATACAAGTTTAATGAAAAAGCATGAGCTTAAATTATCATTACAAATGATAATGATTCTAAGTTATAATCGCATTCAGGCTAAATATCGGTGATTACCATGACCCTATGTGAAATAAAGCGAAAAGACATTCCTAATGAAATTGAGCGCATCCAAAAGATGGTGACTGAACCTGAGTATATCTGCAGCAAATGCCTTCGCAGCGCGGCAAAAAAGAAGTTCCTTTGTAAACCCAGTGGCATTGAACAGCTAGGTTAACTGCCGTATTACTGCAATGACAAGACAAGCTGATTAGGATCGCGTAAAATCTGCACCCTGAATTTATAGCGGGCTCTGGCGAGCCAAACAAAGGTAGCAGCATGAAATCGGTTGTCGAAGCATTATTAATACAAACCTTAGAAACCCTTAAGCAACAAGGTGTTCTTGCTGAGGACATAAGCCCGCGCATCAATCTCCAAAATACCAAAGATAAAAGCCACGGTGATTTCGCTTGTAATATTGCGATGATGCTGGCAAAACCAGCGGGAATGAATCCACGAGAGCTTGCAGAAAAGATCATCACTGCCCTACCCAAAGATCCACGCATTGCTGATACTCAAATTGCAGGACCTGGCTTCATCAACTTCTTTGTTAACGATTCTTGGTTAGAGCAACAAGCAAGCGCCGCTCTAAGTGATACTCACCTAGGAATTAAAAAAGCACAACAAGCTCAAACCATCGTTGTCGATTACAGTTCTCCCAATCTAGCCAAAGAAATGCACGTTGGTCACCTTCGCTCTAGCATCATTGGTGATGCCGTTGTGCGCGCACTTGAGTTTCAAGGCCATAACGTTATTCGCCAAAACCATGTTGGCGATTGGGGCACTCAGTTCGGCATGCTGCTAGCGTATATGGAAGAACAGCAAAATAACGGCGAAGCATTAGATCTAGCCGATTTAGAAGGTTTTTATCGCGCTTCAAAGCAGCGTTTTGATGAATCAGAAGAGTTTGCTAACCGCGCCCGTGAACTTGTGGTTGCACTTCAATCAGGTGATGAATACTGCAATAAGTTATGGGCAGAATTTAATAGCATCTCACTAGAGCATTGCTTGGCTCTATATAAACGCCTTGGCGTTAGCTTAACCGCCGACGATGTTCGCGGTGAGAGTGCTTATAATAACGACCTTCAGTCCATCGTTGATGCCCTGACTGACGCCAAGCTACTTACCGAAAGCAATGGCGCCCAGTGTGTTTTCCTCGATGAGTTTAAAAACAAAGAAGGCGAAACCCTTCCAATTATCGTGCAAAAATCGGGCGGTGGTTTCTTATACGCCACCAGCGATCTAGCAGCAATACGCTATCGCGCACAACAATTAAAAGCAGACCGTGTTTTGTACTTTGTTGATCAACGTCAAGCTCTGCACTTTAACCAAGTCTTTGCCTTAGCCCACAAAGCAGGCTTTGCCAGCGAACAAACCAGTCTTGAGCACTTAGGCTTTGGCACCATGAATGGGGCTGATGGTAAGCCGTTTAAAACTCGCAGTGGCGGCACAGTCAAGCTAGTGGATTTATTAGATGAAGCCGAAGAGCGTGCAATTGCTTTGGTGCGCAGTAAAAATCCAGAAATGAGCCAGCAAGAGCTAGAGAAAATAGGTAAAGCGGTTGGTATCGCAGCAGTTAAATACGCTGACCTTTCTAAAGATCGTGCTCGTGATTATATCTTCAACTTCGAGCAGATGCTGAGCTTTGAAGGTAATACAGCACCCTATTTAATGTATGCCTATACCCGTGTTGCCAGTATCTTTGATAAAGCGGGTCTAGATATGAATTCTATTTCGGGTGACATTAAGCTGGATGCAGAAAAAGAAAAAGATCTAGCGAATAAGCTGATGCAATTCCCAGAAATTTTAGAGCGCTTAGCTAAACGTGGACAGCCGCATACGCTTTGCAGTTATGTTTATGAGGTTGCTGGTTTATTTTCTAGCTTCTATGAACACTGCCCGATCCTTGCAGCAGAAAGCGAAGAGCAAAAGCACAGTCGTTTATGCTTAGCCGCACTGGCGGGTAAAACAATTAAACAAGGCCTTAACCTGTTAGGTATTACAACCCTAGAGCGCATGTAGTGCCCTAGGTTTGATCAAATGACTGGGTAAGCAATATCCCCCCAGTCTTCGTCACTGCTATCGAGCATAATGCTAATTATAATCGGCATTATGTTTGATAGCAGCACCACACCATCTTCAACCTGCTCTCGATTTACCTGACTTTGATAAGTCGCTCCGCCCTGCAATACCTGATTTCGCAAGACATACAAACGATCGAGTACGATAGAGAATAACGGTGCAACCTTCTTTCTACTTAGACAATTAAGCGCTTCCACTGATGACTGATCAAAACTGGCTCGCCAAGTGGACTCAGAAGCATCTATCTCAGAAGCATCTATCTCAGAAGCATCCATATCTTCACTCGCTTTCTTTTGCTCGCCTTTTAAACGCTGCGCCTGCCAAAATTCAGCAAAGACATAAGGATTTTTAATCAACGCTTTCACTGAACCTGAATATTCATTCCATAAACAAGCATAAATACGTTGCTGACTATCCAATGCTACGAGCTTTTCTATAAAAGGGGCTATCGACTCTTCGCCCTCAATATAAAAGCAAGCACTGAAGCTGATCCAAAGATTAATAAAGCCTTGATCAACATTACCTGCCTGAAGCTGCTCATCCGCTGCTTTTAACCAACTTAACGAACGATGTAATCGAGTACTGTGGACTTGTGTGAAATCATCACGATGGGCGCGTAGAATTTTTTTTAATTCGTTGTATTGGCCCGCTAGCAGGTTACTCATATCATCATCCTTAACTATTTATGAACACATATTCGAAGGTTTGAAGAGAAATATTATGGGGAGGTTCGATCTGGCGGGAGATAAAAACTATTTTGAATCTAGAAAATACAGAAATAAAAAGAAGGCAAAGCCTTCTTTTTATTTGAAACATTAATCGTCGCTAGTCGCGCCAATAATGTGTAGCAAAGAGGTGAACAAGTTATAGATGTTCAGATACAAGCCAACCGTTGCCATGATGTAGTTGGTTTCACCACCGTTGATGATACGGCTAGTATCAAACAATATGAAGCCAGACATAAGCAATACAATGGCACCAGAGATAACCAAAGAGAACAAAGAAACATCAACACCAAAAAAATATGAAGCGACCATCGCGCCAATAGCACCGACGATAACAACCATTAATCCAGCAAACAAAAAACCACCCATAAAAGAGAAGTCTTTTTTGGTAGTTAATACATAAGCAGAGAGCGAGAAGAAAATAATCGCCGTGCCGCCTAATGCCTGCATAACCATCTCAGAGCCATTCGGCAACGCTAGGTAGCGGTTAAGCATTGGTCCAAGCGCCGCACCTAAAAGACCGGTAAATAAGAAGACGACTGGCAAACCCATAGCGGTATTAGCCGTACGTGGAAGAACAAACCATACAAGAGCAAGAGCTGCCAAAGACATGATCATTGCCGCGCCGCCGCCTAAGTTCATCGACATTGAAATGCCAGCCGTTAAGGCACTAAAAGCCAGTGTCATGCCAAGTAGCATGTAGGTATTACGCAATACCTTTTGAGTAGCAGCACTCGTCACATTTTGCGCCGTGCCAGTATTTACATGTTCCATATATCGCTCCATTGATTAAAAAATCGTTTACTACTGTTGATAATAAGGGTGTCGCAGGGAATTTCAAGTGGCTTATCATTAGTAAGCCTGCCATTAAGAATTAATCGCGATTAATTCAACATCAAAGATCAATACCGAAGCACCTGGAATACTGCCTGCTGGGCGATTACCGTAGCCCAATTTACTCGGAATAAACAAACGTACTTTCTGCCCTTCGACCATTAACTGCAAGCCCTCTGTCCAGCCACGAATGACTTGATTCAAACCAAAATCAAGGGGCTGACCTCGCTCCACAGAGCTATCAAAAACAGTGCCGTCAATTAAAGTGCCGTGATAATGAGCGGATACTTTGGTTTTCGGTCCCGGATTTTCACTGCCACTCCCTTCTTCAAGTACTAAGTACTGCAAGCCAGAATCTGTTTCTTGCACCCCTTCTTTAAGCTTATTTTCAGCCAAGAAGGCCTCACCTTTTTCAAGATTGTCTGCCACGCTGGTACCACTGGTACCCGAAACAGCACGATAGATGGCAAAAGCCAGTAACCCACCAATCACTACATATAGAAAAATATCAGACATAAAAAATCCTCGTCAAAGTTAATTGCGAGGATTTTAACAGAAGCGATTAAGACATGCTTCAAACTCTAGGTCAGTTGATGTAAAGCATCAGTTAATCCGCTTTAGCTCTTCTAGGCTTTTGCTTCTGCTAGAGGAACTATGCGAAAGTGCGTTACAGCAAAGGCAATGCATAGGATTGGACCAAAAAGGTTAAAAAAGGCATAAGGTAAATAAGACAGTGTTGCTACGCCCAAAGTACCCGCCATATAAGCACCACACGTATTCCATGGAATTAGCGGAGATGTCATAGTGGCAGAATCTTCCAATGTCCGCGATAAATTTTGCGGAGCCAAGCCACGCTTAGCATATTCTAATCTGTACATTCGCCCTGGCAGCACGATGGCAATATACTGATCTGCTGTCATCACATTCGCACCGATACAGGTAAATACAGTGGTCACGATCAAGCCTGTAGTTGACTCAACCGAACTCATAATCGCCGCGAGAATGCGCTGTAATAGTCCAACCTGCTCCATCACAGAACCAAAAGCCATCGCACACAATATTAACCAAACAGTATTCAACATACTGCTCATACCACCACGGGATAACAAGCTATCTAATGCTTCATGACCCGTATTAGAACTATAACCATCAAACAAGACTTTCCAAACCGCTAACAAGTTTTGCTCGACCACAGATAGACCTTCAGAAAATCCAGCGCTGGCAGCAAAACGAAGTACCGCTTCATGCTGAAATAACACAGCAAATAAAGCGCCTACTAGGGCGCCCGCAAAAATAGTCGGTAAAGCAGGTATTTTCATCCAAGCCATAACAAAAACAAAGACAACGGGGATTAGCAAATACAGACCGATACTGAAATTAGCCTCCAGTCCTTGCATGGTTTCAACAATCGACTGCTCTGAGGCAAGGGTAGATTCTCCACCCATAAAGAAGAATATGATTAGCGCGAGGATAAAACTCGGCACGGTTGTCCATAACAAATTTTGAATATGCAAGAATAACGGAGTGCCTGTAACCGCTGACGCTAGATTCGTTGTATCCGATAATGGCGATAATTTATCACCAAAATAAGCACCAGAAATAACGGCACCAGCAGCAATAGCAGGATCCAACTGCATCGCCATCGCCATGCCCATAAAGGCGACACCTAAGGTGCCTGCTACGGTCCACGAACTACCGATGCTCATGGCCGCAATGCCGCAAACGAGACAAGCCGCTGCATAAAACCACTCAGCACTAATGAGCATAAGGCCATAATAAATTAAACTTTGTACCGTACCCGCTAACATCCAGCTGCCGATTAAAGATCCAACCACCAGCAAGATAAGAACAGCAATCATCGCGTTGGCGATACCCGAAATAATACCTTGTTCAATATCCGCCCATTTATGACCTAAACGAACACCAATTAAAGACGCGACTGCGGCGGCTATTAATAAGGCGATTTGATTACCGCCATAGGAGGAATCATCAGAAAAGTAATAGACGGAGGCGCCTAGCATGGCCATTAATAATATAACGGGAAATAATGCTAGCCACAGAGGTAGTTTCTGGATTTTGGAATTAATCACAGGATCGGGTTGTGTCGACATAGAATGACGTGCTCAATTAAAAGTCATTGATAGAATTGTTCTCTTTGGCACAGTTTAACCAAAAGCTAAAAAAACATCTAATAATCATACACATAAGACAGGGGTCAAGCCCCTATCGACAACAAACAATGCTCAAAGAGGTATTTTCACACCCATTTGAATGGCATTTGAGGCCAGATCATCAAAATCTGTTTGAGATGCTTCTAAATAGAAAGCCGCACGGGTTTTATCGATTGAAGGAAAGACGACGCCAACAGCGTGTAAATTATCGCAACCATCTCCTGACCACGGCTGCAGCAAACCCGTCAACATAGCCGTCCAGCATTGCTGCCCAAAACGGTAATAAGGTCCGGCACGAAAATCTGATTTTGGATTTGCAAAAGGAATCTGCAGAGTTGCTTCCCAAGAAGCACTTAAACCATCAAATGAAACGATGGTTGGATCTTCGCCACTACCGTTAGATTGATAGGTATCCCCAGTCCAGCCCCACAAACTAGCTTGCACACTCAGAATAGGCAGTAGCTGCCAACCAAGTCCGCCCTTCATAAGAATACTCATCGTGCCCTCTCCCGTCTCATCAAGCGTTTGCAGCCCGAGCCCGACAGAGAAATCGCCAAAAGGAATGACTTCGCTATGACTCACTGAAGCAAGAGATGATAATGAAAGCAGTAACAGAGAAAATCGTAGCCAAGACAATTGAAAATCCTTATTGACATAATAAAACAACACTTTAGCAATATTTAGAACTAACTGCGATAAAGCAAAAGCAAACTTTTCCTAATATTGAACTTTATTGCAACGAGACCACTAACTTTATTAGCGCTGCAATTTTCACATTAGAGAGCTGGCGATAATCAAAATAGGGGCAAACAATAATGGCGAGTTCTTTATTGATTGCAAAATCTTTATCAACCCAGTTCAATTCAATATTTTCTAATAGCGATTCAGCATAGCCTTTACCCATAACAATTCGAACCGTTGCAGGCTCATCAACGAGGAATGATTGTTTTAAATCTGGCTGATCACAATGCAATTCGGTTTTGCTGCCAGATTGCAGCAATCTCTCATCCCTATATTTTTGCCACGTTTCATACGTTAAAACATCCGAATCATTGTTATTAATCCCTAAGGAGTAGATAAATTTCGCATACACATTAAAAATTTTACGCCAGTGATTTCCTGTTTGCGCTGCAATGCTATGTATTTCACCCTCCGCCATCGTCGAAAATTCGGTTTGCTGCTCATATTCTTTTAAGGGTGGCCTGTTCGCCATAAACACTTTTATCATCGGGCCTACTGTTATTGCTCTAAATCAACCACAGTGAGTGTAACTGATATATAGTGAAGGCATACTAGCAATTACCCAGATAGCTCAGGGTCAATATGCTTCTGTTTTACTTTGGATATAAACATGTTGAATAAAAACGCCCCTTTATGGCAAATTGCTTTTCGACCTTTCTTCTTAGGGGCCAGCATATTCATACTACTGGCTTTCGCGCTCTGGACTCTAGTGCTTTCCAATTCGTTTCCTGCGCTACTAGCCGACTATCAACCGTATGGCGGCTGGTTCAACTGGCACAGCCATGAAATGATTTTTGGTTTTGTTCAGGCCATCGCCATCGGCTTTTTACTGACTGCCTCTAGAAACTGGGCAGGACAAGCTGGAATTTCATCGAACTTTATAAAGCTACTCTTCGCCAGCTGGCTATTAGCCCGTATAGCTTGGCTAATCCCTGCCTCCCCAACATTTTTCGTCGTATTATTTGATAGCGCCACGCCGTTATTAGCGGCACTCGGCTTAGCACAAACACTACAAGGCGGAGAGCGAGATAACGGCAAAGGCAGCCAGCGCCACAACTGGCCTTTTGTCGGTTTACTCGCCGCCTTTGCATTAGTGCAATTACTCTTTCACACCCTACTATTAACCAAACCACAATATGTAAGTCTATTAATGCAAACAGCTGTATTAATGATGGCCGCAATGACACTTTGGGTTTCTGGCAGAGTATTACCATTTTTCACCCGTGCGCGCCTGCAAACTCCACCGCCGGTTATTCCTCAGAAAGTCTTAAACATATCCATGACGTCTAGTTGGCTATTAATTCCCAGCTTAGTCATCAGCCAAATATTCTCTGAGTTCTATTTCCTGCAGCTAATTACCGCCGCAATTGCCATAACTGCGGCCCTTTCTCAGGCGTATCGTTTAAGTCTTTTCTATCGCAAAGGGGTCGCCAGCGAACCGATGCTTTGGTCACTATACTGCGCTTTTTCGTGGTTCATTGTTGGCTTCGCCATGCTCGCCGCAAGCCTGCTGTTTGAAACAACACTCCCTTGGCTGCATGCAATTACTTTAGGTGGTTTGTTAACGATGATTATTAGTATGGTCGCAAGAATTAGCCTAGGCCATACTGGCAGAGCTATTTTGGCCTTAAAGGGGATTCCAGCAGTTTTTATTGCCCTACAGGTGGCAACATTAATTCGCATCACACTGCCATCCATCATGGGTTACATAACTGCTTTAACCATTCTTCTAGCGGCAATGCTGGTATTTTTATTCCACTATTTGCCTATTTTGATTAAACCTAGATCAGACGGCAAACCAGGATAGTCCTGCTATCCCAGACTGCTATC
>ERZ1027231.310-NODE-310-length-16696-cov-23.501653_pt1 | contig 16696 bp, 17 predicted proteins | sample MGYA00520866_ERZ1027231 | MGnify/ENA primary metagenome ERZ1027231 (study PRJEB33311, sample SAMEA4378411) | marine metagenome | biome: Marine biome; feature: Fjord; material: Water | collected 2014-07-20T08:00:00Z/2014-07-... | depth 75 m ...
TCTTTCACAGATAAACCCTGATAAAGCGTCGCGAAGACTAAAGAAGACGCAAAAAAGGCAATGTTTATTGACCAACTAGGCTGGAGGCGAGATGATTGCTGCCTTTAAAAATTGAGTCGTAAAAAACGTCGGGCGACGTAGAATAAACTGTTAACTAATTATTGGATTACTTTTAATGAACTGCCCAGAATGCCCTAGACATTTTGAAATAATTAAGGAGTCCAAATCCTATATTACAGTAGAAAAAAGCAATCATCGTGGTATATGGCAGTTAGATATCCCCATATTTTTTTGGGCTAGGTTTGTCAAAGATAAAGAATGGCAATCACATATGGAAGGAAAATACTCAGTACTAATCAGTAGAGCAAAGCCTTCTAAACCATTGCCTAAATGGTGGCCTAAGACAAAGCCAACCAGCATGTCTAAATCGGGAATAATCCCAATAGAAGAACCGACTGCTAGAAGCTTCTATTGGAACTTGCCAGCTGGTTGGAGTAAGGATAAAGAATCATCAAGTTTTGTTACACTTTCTCAAAGAGCGTGGGAGTATGAAAAGATTGGCGCAGGAGTTATTGAGCTAAATATTCCTTCTTCTTTATGGAATAGGTTTTGTAAAGACAAACGTTGGCGAGAAGAAATGGCAAATAAACATGCCAAGCTCAGGTACTTAAGAAAAGGAGGAGATGATGGCATTGATCTTCCCACTCCTGCGCCGCATATGAATAGAATTGGTAGTATCCCTTTAGATGAACCTTTTGCATTTAGCCGAAACCGGAACTGTCCTAAAGGGCTAAAGAAAATAAAAGAGAATGATCAATTTATATGTTTAACCTATGTCACAAAGACTTTAAATACTACTGAGCGAAAAGTAGTTGAGTCCAAAAAGCTAATTTATGTGCCTGTATTTATTTGGGAGAGGTTTACACAAGACGGCTACTTTAGAAGCTTGATACTAGATACTTTCTCTTGCGACTATATCGAGCAAGAGGACGTAAAAAAAGAGCCAAACATAGAAGACTATAATATAGTCATTGAAAATCCTAAATTTAATAGCTTTTATTGGCATTGCCCTCCCAGTCATAAGATTATTCAAGAAACCTCTTCGTCAGTTCTTGTAAATTACTACTTTTATAACATTGGTAGTAGTGGATTTCAGGAGATATTTTCAGAGCATGAGCTTGCCGTTCCAGCTCATCATTGGGATCGCTACTGCAGTGATGAACGCTGGAGAATGGATGCAATCAAGAAATATGCGAAGCTTATAAAGCTTAATGTCCCCAAAGAAAAACTTTGGCAAGCTATGCAGGAAAGTAATGGAAGCGGAATAATTCCGAATAATCCTGATATTGAAGATAATTCAAATTGGACAAGTATAACATTTAGTTAACAAAGCCTTGTTTAGGATGAACCCAATAAGGCGGCGTTATGTGTAGGAAGGTCAGTATGAAGTCATTATTAATTTTAGTATTTCTATATATGTTTTCCATTTCAGTTAAATCTGACATTAATACAAGCTATGCCGAAGTTAAGGACACTCTAGATGAACTAGGCATTGAATTGATCGAGTTTACTACCTTGTGGCCATTCTATTGTAATCCTGAGTGGTCAAAAAAAGTATCCGAAGAACAAGCCAAGACGGTAGCTTTCATTAGAAATAATATCAGAAACAATTTCTTTGCTAGTAGCAAAAACGGAGCAGATATTACCTTGTCACAAGGTACTAAATGTAAAGCCTTACTAGATTATTATTTGAACGGTGAAAATTCTGAATCAATATCTTCATTTATTATCAAAGACAAATTACTAATTAATAAATACGGGTTCGGTGCAATTGACCTATTTCAGTTTCCTGAGAACTTTCAAGGTAATTTAACAACAACAAACCCAACACCAGGCCACTCTAAATTAATGCTAGAACTTATAAATCGCTATAAAACTAAAGATGTATTTGATATTTCAGACAACTCAAATGGTAAGTATCATATAAAACCATCCAATAAATTTATCCAAGCTCATAAGAAAATTAAAAGTGCACGCGATGAATTACAATAGAACACATAACAAGGCGCTAAAGCTTTTGACGTGCTTCGCACGCCGCTTAGCTTGGCGCTAGCCCCCTCCTACAACCTATCCAAAACCCCTTTTTTAACCCCATCCTTATCCACCTTCAGCGCCTCAGAAAACTCTTTAGGCGTATTAGTCAAAGAGTCATAAGTACTGCTCCATTGGGTCACCTCCAACATAATCGGCAACAGTGCTTTGCCTTTTTCCGTAAGCGCATAAATAAATTTAGATTTATGATCAGGGTCTTTTTCTTTGGTGATCACTCCATGGGTCTCTAAGCGCTGCAGACGTTCTGCCAATATATTGGTGGATATCTTTTCATCAGATTCTAAAAATTCTCCATAGTATTTCTTACCCTTAAACATCAGGTCGCGCACCACCAGCAGGGTCCATTTGTCACCAAATGTCTCCAGGATAAAGTTGATAGGGCAGTTAGATCGGCAGTTTTCTGAATTATGTTCCATTTAGGCATTATAGTGAAAAGCACTTGCAAAACACAAGTTGTGCAGTCAAGATAAAAGCACTTGCATTACACAAGTGCTTTTAAAGGGGTTGTCATGGGTAATAAAGTTGCAGGTTTGCTGCTGGCTTTAATTGGGTTTGTGCTGGTGTTATTTTTATTTTGGTATTCACCCACATCAGAAAAACTGTCTACCGCTGAGGTGGATGATTTAATTGGCCAGATTCAAAGCCAGCCAAAAGCACCTGGGGGCCAGCACGACATTCCAGCTTTAAGGCAATTTTTAAATGAAGATGACGGCCAAGCTTTTTATACGGTGAACCTATATAAGTATTACGCTCAAGCTCGGTATCAATATGGCTCTGGCATGCCCAAAGAGTCTGAAGGCACTGGTCGGCAAGCCTTTGACCGTTTCAGTCAGGTCATGGTGGGCTTGTTGGTAAAGCATGCCAGCCATCCCATCTTTGGCAGTGACTGGATAGATACAAATATCGGTGAGTGGGATCGCTTGGTGATTGTGCGTTATCGTAGTCGCCGTGATATTGCACAAATATTTGCCAGTGATGAATTTGCTCAGGCCAGTAGCCATAAGTGGGCGGGGCTAGAAAAAAACCAACGCTTTTTGGTTAAGGGATTACACATACCAGAGTTATTTTTAATCGCGATACTCATTCTTGTGGGTATAGTGGCCGTAGCGCTTTATCGGGTATTTAGTCAATTCCGTGAGAAGCGTCGTGTGAGTAAATGACAAATTATTTTTTGTTATACCGCCCAGCTTTAAAGTCTTTAAAATACTGATCGTATTGGCCAGTGGCCTTAAATTTTGCAAGCACTTTATTAAAATGCAGCACAAGACTTTTACTAGTCTTTAGCTGCTTAGGAAACAATACATAGCTTAAGTTATTCAAAAGTGGCTTGGGATGATGAGTGATTTTGGCTTGTTCTTTTAATGTGAAATGTTTTTTAAGGGAAGAATACCCTACGTTTATTTCCAAGGGGTGTAACTGAATTCGGTTTATGAGTAGTTTTCTGAAGTTTTGCCTTGGATAGGTAATACGCTCCATTTCAACCAGGCCTTTTTTCAAAGCTATGTCTAATTCAGGCCCATAACTAGAGGCCATACTGCCACCCATTTTTATACCGGTTAAATCGCTAATGGAGTTCCAATTAAATTTAAAAGATGTTTTATGAAAGAAGACAAATTGCTCAGTTAATATGGCATCACTGTAGATAAAATCATTCTCCCTCTCGGTTTTATGCATCCATACGCCAGTGGCGGTAAAGGAGCCACTGGCAGTGTCTTTATAAGCCCGGGTCCAAGGTAAAAATTTAACCACTGGCATCATATTCATTTCTTTAAACACATCACTGATGATATGGCTCACCACACCATCATGTTTCAATTCCTGAGTTATATAAGGTGGCCAATCCCCCACCGCAACCGTCACCGTTTGAGCCAGTGTAAATTTAGGGCAGCTTAAAAATAGAATGAAGCAAAGAAATAAAAACGGCGGAGGCAGATAAATACCCATAGTGACAACCAGCCTGCTATTAATCTAACGCGATTAGTACAAATTAAGAGTAGGCGTGAAGTGACGAATTTTCAATATAGTGCCCAGCGCAATGGACATGTTTAAAATTTAATTTACTCTTTCATTGTGCTATTTCGGTACAGCTGCAATTCTTTTAATAACCAGTCTTGGCTATAAATTGGCTTTTTATCTCCACACAATACTCGATATTTATTGCCTGACATTTTACTTTTGGTGGCAGAGTAACGAATGAAATCTTCGGCTGTTTCAATGTCATCTTCAAAATAGTCATATTTTTTTTGTATATGCTCTACCGCTTCTAAACCGGTATGTAGGGTTCCGTTACGCTCATACTGGCAGGGAGTTGTTTTAACAAAACCTAAAAGGTGCTCAATTTCTTGTTGAGGAGCCGCTTGACAGATGCCGGTGATTAAAAAGCCGATCATACATATCCATTTTGAAACCTGCATACAATTGCTCTTGATGACTAAATTTAGAATGGGGATTTTGCAGTATCTAAGCGGATTGCTCAATCATTTCAGTCTAATAGCTTACGCTGAATGTGATGGCTATTTTCTTATTGCCGCCTTTCTAAGCGTATAAAGCGACTAATTTAAACTAACCTAATTACACATGATGAAACCTCTAAAATTGGGGAGTATTCATCAAGTTGTCATGTTGGCCTCCTATTTTGGTCGATTCATTCAATTTGGGGCATCACTATGAAATATGGGACTTTGCTATCGCTAGTATTATTAACTGGGTCAGCATTTGCTGGCTCCACACAAGGCGATTTTAAAATATTAGCAGATGAATACCGGGTGAGTTCTGTGGTCATTAGTGATTATGTGAATAGCTATAATTTTAAATGCCCAGATGAACTCACTTCCCCTCAGCTTACCGACTTGTTGTCCCGTTTAGATGAAGATACTGAATTAAGCGTCATGTTAGAGACAGATGAAATGCAATGGCGAGACCTCTATGTGGAGGCTCGCTCGTTAATTGGCTGTTTTACTAAGGGAGATATTTCTCGCAGTTATTAAAGGGCTTGCTGGTAACGGGTGGCGCTTTTTCCAGCCTTTAAGGTTTGCACTTGAGGTTTGTTATAGCTCACCATTATGGCGCCTAATTCTTTAGGGAAATGTATATTCAACTGTGAACTATCAGCACCCTTGGGAACAAAACCATCTATTTCAATAATCAGGTCATTACTGCTGTGGTGATCGTTCTGCTGTTTCCCTTGTCGTTTCTGCATCACTTTCTGAGCCAGCACTTTTTGTAATTTTGACTGTAACTGTCGTGCATTAGGCAGGCGGGCTTTTTTTGATTCCATTTTTGTATCACCAACCGTTATCGGCATTTTGTCAGTAAACAATGCACGTAGTGCTAGGCCCATGGGTTTTAATTTATCTTCTGTGCTGGTGGCCAGTTCAGTAAAGGACTTGGGTTTTCCCTTCCAATTTAATTGAGCCAATATCTCTTTTAAGGAGGTATGTACCCGAATGCTAATATGATTATTTTGACGTAATGTCACCTGAGCCGTGCTCATGTTTAAGCCGTGGGCACTGGCAAAACCTGAAAAGCCAAGCGTTATGACAACGCTAAGCAACAAGGGTATGAATTTCATTTAATAAGCTCCAAGGCTTGTAAAGCATTTAAAGGCAGGCAATTTAATGCCTGCCTAAATTACCTAGCGACAGTGAGTCGCTACCGTGTCTGAACTGCCCGTGGTGTCGGTGTCATCTAAACGATAACGAAAGGCGTAACAGTTTTCCGTGGCGCTGTAATCGGTATCGTCTGCATCTAGTTGGCGATACATAATGAGTGCCACCTCGCCATCACTGATGCTGTTGTTACTATCCCCTGGGGTTACCTCAATAAAACTCCAGGTATCACCATCAAAGGTCATGGTGCCGTCATCGGTAAGATTCACATCACTGCCACTCCAGGATAGATCTCTGTCTTCACTCCATTGTGGATAGGTATAAGCGGTGCCTGCTTGATCGGCCTCACCCCGGAAACAACCAATGGAATAGGGGGCTGTGCTTGAGCTGTAATAAATGTACCCACTAGTCACACCATCGCCGTTAATGTCGTAGGCATTACATTCATCCAGTGGATTAGTCGCGATGTCGGCAGGTAAGTAATCTAATTCGTCATAACGACCCGCACCATAGTCAGTGCCAGTACCGCCCGTCAGTACGCCGCCGGCGGTCCCAAAATAAAGGGGGATGCCATCAAACATGTAAGCCAGTGGCAAAGATGGATCATGGGTGTCCATTAAACAAAATGGTGCCGAATGGTAATGGTAATCTTCGCCGTTACCGGCATGGGCACCACACTGATCCACTTCCCCTAACAACATAGTGTCTCTATCAGAATAATCCGTACCCACTTGCGCGGTCTCGCCGCTGTCGGTTTCTTTGGCGTAATGCAAAATGGGCACACCATCTACTGAGATACCAATGGGGTTATGCACATTCACGTTACTGGTCACGGTGGATATGTAGGTAGGTTGCAGTGGAAAGCTCCAACTAGTTTCTTCTTCCACCGGCACGCGGCCAATCCAAGATTGAATGCCCACGTTGGGTTTATCACCATCAAGGTTTGAGCGATAGGCGATTCCCGTGGCACTGGTGATGGTCATTTCAGTATCCGAGCAACTTACCGAAACCAATTCGCTATAAGGGGCAAACGCGGCAGTCTTGGTGGTACAGGTGCTGGGCACGCTGGTGGGGATATGATCGGTATTCATGGGGTTGTAACGTATCCGGGTTAAATCTAATACGGCGGTATCCAAAGTCGTGCTGGTAATGGCGGTATCAAGGGCAACCAGGTCGGTACTGCTGGCGGTGAGCCCTAAAGTGTTTACCTCGTCACTGATGGCATAAAGGGTAATGGTATAGGTATTTTCAGTGGCCTCAGCAGAACAGGGTGGATGATACTCCTGCTCACCTGCGTCACTAATGCCAAAGGTACCAATGCTGGTTTGGCCTTCAGTAAGCGCGGTGGTGCCACTAGGAATATCGTAAATCACGATCTGACTACTGGCCTTGCTTAAATCACCTTCATCATCAGGGTTTGGATACGTCACCATAGTAAGGGCCAGTGAATTAGTGCCGGTGGGCACATTGCTCCACGAAAGAGGAATCATGGCGCCATTGTTTTTACCATCGCACAAGGCACTTAATGGCAAGATGAAATCACTTTTTAAGGCGTCACTGGTTAAACGGAAATCGGTGCTGGCATCTTCTTCTATGGTGCCGCGTACTAAAATTTCATTGTCTAAGACTAGGTTAGTGCTCCAAATAAATTGGGCGTCGCTGGTGGCATCATCAAAGATGTCGGTAAAATTTGTGTAAGAGGCTTTGTTATCCACACCTACTGTATCGTTAGTGTAAGTACTGGCCGATGGCCACCCGCTGTCGTTGAAAGACTCGGTCATCCAGTTATCTGGGCGTGCCCAGTGCGCACCATATACGCTGGTTAAACTGCTAGGGGCATCGGTAGAGCAGCCCGTAGAAAGACGGCTGTTGTTGCTGGTGGATAAACAACTGGTATCGCTAATAGGGGCGGTGTAATAAGTTTGTGCTTTCCAAGTGGAATCGGTGATACCAATGATTTCATCACTGCTGTCTTTAAAGACGGCCACTAGACCACCATCCCCAGGATGATAATCATTGCCGCCATTGGCTTCGGTACCGCTGCCTAGGTTTTCTTCCCAGTCCACTAATAGCATGGCCACCGTAAATGGGCGGTTCACTTTAAAGCGCACAATGCTGGAATTGAATTCGGTAAAAGGCACAGGGTCCTTACCTACTGCGGTGCCGTTTATGTACATTTCAAAATAGTTATCGGCAAACACATAAGCGGTAACGACTTCGCCATTACTGTCTATCTCAATGATGTCGCTATCATCTAATGCAGCCACTGCGTTGGCTGCGCTGCTATAACTGTGGTCGGTGACATATGAGTTGTATAAGTCACTGGCAAATGGCATGGCGTCGTCTGTGTATAACACATCGGCTGGCACTACCCAGTCTACGCTGTCACTGTCGGTTACTGTGCCCAATGCCGCTACTCGACCGCCCGCTGCAAATAAATTGGCTGTAGTGGTGGTGGGGCTATTTCCTAAAATGAGAGTGGCAGTGACATCGGTATTGTCATCCGCTGGTGTATCGGTATTAGGGTCAGGCGGTGTGCCGGGGTCATCGCTGGAGCTAGAAGAGCTGCCACCGCAGCCGCTCATGGCCAGTAGCATTAGTGTGAATATCACCGCCATGGGTTTTATTTTTTTCATACTGCTATCCCCTGTTTAATTCATTTCTTTAAGTATCAAGGTTAGCTTACAAGTCAAAAATGGGGGAAATATGAAGATTTAAAAATAGGCTAGAGGTCTTTAACCATAAGGACTTAGTGGCGTAAAGATATGTAATTACAAAGAATAGTGCTCATTTAAAAGGGCTATTTCCGTTATGATGTGGCGCTTAATTTCTAAAGGTGGCTCTATGTTTTCAATGCAATTTAAAAAAGCCGGCATGGCTTGGATGTTATTACTGGCCTCACAAGTATCCCTTGCCTTTGAATATACCCTTGAATTTACTCAGCCAGAGCTACAGGAAAAAATCTCGGCCATGATGCCGGTCACCAAGCAAACCATGTTGGCCACGGTAGTGGTAGACAATGCCAAACTAGAGTTAATCGAAGGCTCAGATAAGCTGGCCATTGCAGCAAAGTTAAATGCCACAATATTGGGAAATTTAAACGCCAGCGGGGATATGAAAATTCAGGGCACACTTTCTTACAATGCTAAAGAGGGTGCTTTTTATTTAAAGGACCCTGAAATCATCGAATTGAATATTAATGAAATACCCCCACGTTTTCATGACCAGATTAAACAGCTAGCGCAAAAAGGCGTGGCAAAAAAACTATCCAAACAACCCGTGTATAAATTAAAAGACGACGACATGAAGCAAAACCTGGCCAAAAGCATGTTGAAATCTTTACAAGTGAAAAACAAAACCCTCATTGCCACACTGGGATTATTTTAGGACTTGTTGTTAATAATAAGGGACTGGAGTGACGCATGGAAATTAATTATTTTTAATCTCCATGCTAATAGGCGCTTATACCCTGTGCTGGCCTAGCTTTATATTCAAGCGTCAGCCCCTGTTATTTTTAAGCCCAGTAAAAATGTGGAGTGGGGATGGCGCTGTAAATTAATTCGGTTTCAAACGTATCACTGAGGCGCTGAGCGGTTAATACCTCTTCTACCTTTCCTTGTTTTATGAGCTGGCTGTCTTTTAATAAAATACTGTGACTGCAATACCTAAGCGCAAGGTTCACATCGTGTAATACCATAATAATGGTAATGCCCTGATCTTGAAGTTCTTTAAGCAGTTTAAAGAGCCGTACCTGATGACTGATGTCTAAGCCAGTAAGAGGCTCATCAAGCAGTAAAATTGAATTGCCAAAACCATTGGGTAGTACTTGTAAAAAGCTGCGAGCTAAATTGCAACGCTGACGTTCACCTCCCGATAACTGTCCGTAAGGGCGTGTCTTTAAATGTTCCAGTTCAAACCATTCGAACATCTGTTGTAAATGTTCTTCTTTTACAGCCTTGCCCCAAGGGTAAGCGGCCATGCTTAAAATTTCTTCGCAGCTAAAACTAATGTCATCGTTATTTTGCTGGCTCAGGTAAGCTCGTTGTTGAGCAAGGTCCAGGGCAGCAATGCTATCCATGGGTTGACCATTCACGCAGATTTCTCCACTTGAGGGTTTACTCATGCCTGCCAATAAATTCATTAAAGTGGATTTTCCGGCTCCATTGGGACCCACAATGCCCCACACTTGTCCCGCTTGAAACTCAAGGCTCATGGGCTTTAGTAATGTTTTTCTTTGGGTTTTTATTGAGGTTATGTGGCTTATATTATTAGCGGTTAACATTAGGCCCAGCCTCGCTTTTGCACTTTATTAAGCAATAAAATAAACAAAGGTCCGCCGCCTATGGCCAGTATTAAACTTAATGGTAATTGCGCGGGTGCCAGTAATATTTGAGCCAGCCAGTCGGCCAATAATACCAAGCAACCCCCTAACAACATGGATAGTGGCAACACCTTATTGGTATCCATGCCCACCACTGCCCGCACACTATGAGGGACTAACAGACCGATAAAACCAATGACACCACAAAAAGCCACTGCCAATCCCACCATGACACTGATTAACAGCACCAGGTGAATGGTGAGGCGGCGAGTATTAATGCCCAATTGTTTGGCGTGGTGCTCGCCCATTAGCCAAATATTAAGCTGGGGAAGATAGCGCGGCATAATGACACATAGCACCACAAGCCCTGTGATGAGTATCGCCAGCTCTGAAAAATGAATGGCGCTTAAATTGCCAAAGCTCCAGAAGCTAATGCTGCGCATGATGCGCTCATCCGATAAATAGGTTAATAACCCCAGGGTAGCGGTGGCGGTAAAATTTAGTGCCACCCCCACCAAAATAAACTGACTTAGCTGATGACCAATTAAGTTGCGACCAATGGATAACAACACAGTCACCGCTACAAATGCGCCTATGCAGGCGGCCACCGGTAATATCCACAAGGCACTTTGGGTGAAAATGGCAATGGCTGCGCCTAATGCGGCCCCACTTGAAATACCTATAACACCGGGTTCGGCCAGAGGGTTACGAAACAATCCTTGAATTAATACGCCGCTGGCGGCTAGCAAGGCACCAATGCAAAAACCACCCAAGGTACGCGGTAAACGAATTTCCACAAAAATTTGTCGCCAAGCATGCTCGCTATCAAATAGTGCTTGCCAGGGCAGAGTACTGGGGGCAAATAAGATACTGCAGGCCATAACCAAGAGGCTAAATAGCAGGGTGAGAATGAGCAGGTTTTTATATGTGGGCATAAGGCCTTTATTTTCTAACCGCCGTAATATTTGGCCCAGCCAAATAAAAGAGCATATTTATATTTCAATGCTTGAATGGCGGCATCATGGGCCAAGCCTGAATTGAAATCAATGTATTAGGGTACCAAGTTTAATCTAGTCCTTTATGGGTAGTCACTTTTGTTTGGGTGGCGGTGACCTATACTTTTTAAATGAATTAATGGACTAGCCTATTAAGTATGGTTTGGATTTTTAATAATCGCTCGGAACTGGCTCGGTTGCGCAAAGAGAATGCCGAGCTTAAAGCAAAAGCCAAAGAAGATGCCTCGCTTATTGACCTTATGTACGGGGTTAAAGAAGTGGCCGATCGGCAAATTGCTTACGCGCTTCATCAAATGGAGGAAAAGCAGCAGCTTCATAGTTTGTGGATTGAAGGCGCCCAGACCATAGATACCATTCGCCAGGCCGTGGCAGTAAGCTCTGGCAAACTTAGTGAACAGCACACTGCATTAAGCGAATCGGTGAGCAGCTTTGATCAAATTAACGTGTTGCTCAGCCATATTGCCAGCAGTTTATCCCACATAGATGAGCGCACGCAGAATGCTTGCCTGGCGGTGGAAGCTTTGTCCGGGCACGGCAGTAATATAGTGGGCTTTGTAAGTGAAATTCAAACCATCAGCGCGCAAACCAATCTATTGGCTTTAAATGCGGCTATAGAGGCCGCTCGCGCAGGCGAGCAGGGAAGAGGTTTTGCTGTGGTAGCCGATGAAGTGCGGGCATTGGCGCAAAAAAGTGCGCAAGCCAGCAGTGAAATTACCAAACTGGTGGCCGCCATTACCTCACAAACTCAACAGGTGAGCGGACAAATTAATGAAATGGGCACCTCTACCCAGTCTTTATCCGAGCAAACCGGTTCGGTAAAAAGCATCATAGGTGATATCACCAATGTTTCCAAAAGCATGTTCAAGGTTATTCAAGGGTCAACACATACAAGCTTTTTGCAAACTGTAAAACTCGATCATGTGGTGTGGAAGGCAGAAATATATCGGCATATTTGGGGATTGTCTGAGGACAAGGACAAACAAGATTATTCCACGTCTACTAATTGCCGGTTTGGCCAATGGTATTACCAGGGAGATGGCCGAAAATATGAAAAATTAAGCGGCTATAGGGCGGTGTCTTCACCCCATGAAAACCTGCACCAGCATGGCATGTTGGCTGTCGATTGTTATGAAAACAAAAATGAAAAAGAGTTGCTGGTTAATTTGGGTGCCATGGAAAAATACAGCGACCAATTCATTGCGGTGTTAAGTGATTTTGAAACGCAAATTATTGAGCAGGGAGAAACTCTGCAGGATAATACTCAAGGGGAGGATGAGGTAGATTTGTTTTAGATCGCCTTTTAAATTACATACTAGTTGCCGTGCTATTTAGCTGGTAACTCCAGTACAAAATCCAATCCCTGGTTTAGCCAATAAATTAAAGACTCTTCTTCCGCAACTAACTCAGCGTCTACGTATACCCAGCCAGTTAAAGGCTTGCCAGTAAAATCAAACTCGGACACACCAAGGTTATCGAGTGCTTGTTGATAACGTTCTTTACCCACGCGCACCACCAAATTGTCTTTGACTACGCCCACACACATATGGCCATTTATCATGATGATCATGCCACCAAACATTTTTTTAGCGACATAAGGATGCAGGGTATTAAATTGCTCCTGTACCTGTTGAGCTAGCCGAGTGTCGTAGGCCATGTTTCTTCCCTGTGCTTATTTATACTGAAAAATTCCTATACCGAAAGAAGTTTGCTGCTCCAGCGTGTATCCGTTCGTACCTTTTGAAAGGCAGCTAAAACAAATACGCCCAGCAACAGGTTAGCCAATGCACAACCCCAGAATAGGCCGGTTAACCCCCAAAAATGATTGCCCAGCCAGGCCAGAGGAATATACAAAACAAATAATCTAAGGGTATTAATGCCCAGAGAAATACGCGGTTTGTGCAGGGAATTAATGGTGGCGGTACTCACCAGGCTAATGCCCAAACCAGCGTAGCTAATTGGCAGAATATAAATGAAGGTCTTAATGATGCTACGCACCGCCTCATCGTCACTGAACAACAGACTAATAGGTTCGGCAAACAGGCACAGTCCTGCATACACTAGCGTTTGCCAAACTAAAATAAATTGAATGCTTTTAATGACGGCGCTTTCAATACGGTCATTTTGTCCAGCTCCATGATTCTGCCCCACAAAAGGCGGCAAGCTTGCGGTAAATGCCATGATTACAATGAGCGCCAAAGGCTCTAGTCGGCTGCCGACACCATAAGCTGCCACCGCCACGGTGCCGTATTTGGCAACCCAGGCCACTAATATGCCGTTGGCTAAAGGCCCAAGCATGTTGGTAAGCGCTGCAGGCAGACCCAAGGATATTAACTTATTCCAATTTTTTAAAATTGCGGTGGATAAGCTTAAGGAAATTAATTGCTGACGCATGAGCACACGCATCATGACCAGGAATGCCAGCACCCAGGAAATAAGCGTGGCAATAGCCGCCCCTTGAATACCCATTTCTGGAATAGGGCCTAAGCCAAAAATAAGAATAGGGTCGAGCACACCATTTAATAGCGCACTGAACAGCATGACCAAACTGGGGAACTTGGTATTGCCAGTGGCACGAATGCTGGCGTTTATTACTATGAGCACAATTAAGAAAATACTGCCGGCAAACCACCAGTTCATGTAGGAGGCGATTACGGGAAGAAGCTCTTCGCTGGCGCCAAGCATGAGAAAAACCGGTTTTTGAATTAACACACCAATAGCGGCCATAGTAAGGCCAATGAATATAGATAAATAAAAGCTGCTGCTAATCCAGCCCCTCGCCTGTTCTTGATCTTTTTGTCCCATGGCGCGGGCAACGACAGCTCCTGTGGCAATGCTTAACCCAATGGCCATGTTCATAACCATCATGGTCACGGGAAAGGTAAAGCTAACGGCGGCTAGGGGAAGAGTGCCGAGCATACTAATAAAATAAGTATCAACTAGGTTGAATAGAAACATGGCCATGATGCCTAGCACCATGGGGGCGGTGAGTCGGTATAGCCAGGGACCAATAGCCCCCTGGGTTAAATCTTTGGCCATGAAGTGTCCGGTAAATTTCAAAAGCTTGCTAGCGGGGCAGTGTAGTGAAACTTGTCTCACAAACCCAGTGTCTTTTAGGGGAAATGACTGGAACAGTTAATCTAAGAAAATTTGATTCATCAGGTCAAATGAATGACATGAGACGCGTGGACTTATTTTCAGCCTTAGCATTTATATTTGGAAAGTAGTAGGTCACCAGCACAAACAATTACGCTTAATTACCGTGGGTAAAGTGCATTAATTTTAGTTGTCAATGGATTGGAAAAGCTAGTTACCCCCACTAACTGTGGATGTAAAGTTTAAGAGTGGGATAGTGTTCTTTAAAGGTGTTAAAAATGTCATTGCTTTAGTTGTCAATAGGTTGAAAAAGTTAGTTACCCCCACTATCTGTGGATAAGTTCGGGGATAGTCTTGGGGCAATTCGTCAAGAGTGAGCACTGGCGTATGGGGCAGTTAACTTGGGCGTTTTTTATTCAATTCAAAATATTTTGAATTTATGCGCTGTGATGTTTCATCGAATAAAATTTTAACAGGCAACAAAAAAGCCCTCGCTTTTAACTGAGGGCTTTTTAGATATTCAGTGAATGTAAATATTACAGTTCGCTAAAGACCTTGTTGGCGGCTTGCAAAGTAAACTCAATGTCTTCCTCGGTTAAGGCCGAGCATACAAAGCCCGCTTCAAATGAAGACGGCGCTAGGTAAACACCTTGGTTTAACATGCCGTGGTAAAACTTTTTGAAACGTTCCTGATCACACTGGCTAACTTGTTCAAAGCGGCTGATGTTTTTTTCTTTACTGAAGAAGTAACCAAACATGCTGCCCACTTGATTGGTGCTGAAATCAATATTGTGCTTTTGGGCTAGTGCCTCAAGACCCTGGCATAGCATTTGAGCGTTTTTGGTAAGGGTTTCATAAAAGCCTGGTTCGCTAATGGCATTCAGCATGGCCATACCCGCAGCCATGGCAATTGGATTGCCCGATAGTGTACCAGCCTGGTAAACAGGGCCAAGCGGTGCCAGGTGATTCATAATTTCTTGTTTGCCACCAAACGCGCCCACTGGCATACCGCCACCAATCACTTTACCCAGTGTTGTCATATCTGGGGTTACACCATATACCTGTTGCGCGCCGCCCTTGGCTGCACGAAAACCACACATCACTTCATCAAAAATTAGTACCACGCCGTGTTCGTCACAAACATCACGTAAGCCCTGCAAGAAACCCGCTTCTGGCGGAATAAGATTCATGTTGCCAGCAATGGGCTCCACAATAATACAAGCAACGCTTTTACCTTCTTTGGCAAAATACTCTTTAACACCTTCAAGGTCATTGTGGGTAAGTGTTACGGTTAAATCGGCAAGGGCATTGGGCACACCAGGTGAGCTGGGTACACCCAGGGTTAATGCGCCAGAGCCTGCTTTAACTAATAAGGAGTCGGAGTGACCGTGGTAGCAGCCTTCAAATTTCACTAACTTGTCACGACCAGTAAAACCGCGAGCCAGACGAATAGCACTCATAGTCGCTTCGGTACCACTTGAAACCATGCGCACCATATCCATGCTTGGATAAATCTCACAAACTTTTTTAGCCATATCAATTTCAAGTTCGGTGGGGGCACCAAAACTTAAACCGCTTTCTAATTGTGCTTTAACCGCATCTACAACAGGTTGCGCGCCGTGACCTAAAATTAAAGGCCCCCAAGAGTTCACATAGTCCACATAACGGTTGCCGTCTTCATCAAATACGTAAGCACCTTTACCGCTTTTGAAAAATATAGGGGTGCCGCCCACGCCGTTAAAGGCACGAACAGGGGAATTTACTCCCCCTGGAATATGTTGCTGAGCCTGTTCAAATAAAGCGGCTGAACGAGAAGTTTCCATTATTGTCTCTCCACAAAACTGTATAAAAGCTAAGTAATAAAAATGTAAATATCAGGAATTAAAAGGGGCGAACTACAGCCAAAATAACGATAGCCACTAACATGAATACCGGTACTTCATTAAGTACCCGATAAAATTTGTGGCTCTTTTGGTTTCGATCGTCTCTAAACTGTTTAAGTATGTGGCCACAATAAAAATGAAATACCACCAGTAATGCAACCAATGTGAGCTTGGCGTGAAGCCAGCCCTGGGAAAAATAATATTCAGGGTTAAAGCTAATAAGCCAGCCGCCCAGTATTAAGACTGCCACCATGGAGGGGGTCATAATGCCGCGATAAAGTTTTCGCTCCATGATTTTAAAGCGATCGTTACTCACTTCGTCCTTGCTGTCGGCGTGATAAACAAATAAACGGGGCAAATAAAAGATGGCGGCAAACCAGCAGATTACCGCGATAATGTGAAAGGCTTTAACCCACAACATATGAGTCCTTAAGTATTGTGTCAGAAACAGTAGAGATGAATTTTATCATGATTGTTGATAGCGATAATGGTTGTGGATTGTATCATGCTTGATAATTCCCATGACCGATGAGCCATTATCATCCTTGGAGTAATGAATGCTTAAACATTCCACTTGCTGCTCGCCCATGCTGTGCAGCGCTTCTTGTAGGTTGGCTTGCATATGAATTCTGCCACAGGTTTCGCGCTGGGCAGGAATATCCA
>ERZ1027231.312-NODE-312-length-16484-cov-17.002130_pt1 | contig 16484 bp, 13 predicted proteins | sample MGYA00520866_ERZ1027231 | MGnify/ENA primary metagenome ERZ1027231 (study PRJEB33311, sample SAMEA4378411) | marine metagenome | biome: Marine biome; feature: Fjord; material: Water | collected 2014-07-20T08:00:00Z/2014-07-... | depth 75 m ...
GACATATGGATCAGCGCTCAAATTCAGATGAAAGTTGGCGTATTTTGATTGTCGAAGACGATGAACGCCTAGCGAGCCTTACCCGTGACTATTTAGTCTCTAACGGGATGTCAGTGCAGGTGGAAGGAGACGGCGGCGTCGCCGTTGAACGAATTAAAGAAGAGCAACCCGATCTGGTTATTTTAGATTTGATGCTACCAGGTGAAGATGGATTATCAGTTTGTCGATTGGTGCGCCCTCATTACAGCGGTCCCATTATTATGTTGACCGCAAGGGATGATGACACTGACCAGGTAGTTGGGCTGGAGATGGGAGCGGATGATTATTTATCGAAGCCAGTACGCCCTAGGGTTTTATTAGCGCGTATCAATGCTCTGTTAAGGCGTTTAAAAGACGTACACCCAATACAAGAAACACAAACTGAAGGGGACGAGCAAAATCGTGTGACCATCGCCAATCTAGTGGTAGATAACAGCATGCGTGAAGCCTGGTTAAACGAAGACCCCATTGACCTGACCAGTGCTGAGTTTGATCTACTTTGGTTGTTAAGCAGTAATGCTGGCCGAGTGTTAAGTCGTGAAGAGATTTTCACTGCCTTACGTGGTATTGAGTATGATGGACAAGATAGATCCATTGATGTTCGAGTGAGCCGTATCCGCCCTAAAATTGGTGATGATCCATTGCAGCCAAAACGAATTAAAACCGTTCGCAGTAAGGGCTATTTATTTGTGAAAGAGTTGTGAGTTAACACTGCAGGTTTAAAAAGTACGTAGAGGTTCGTCATGTATGCCTCAATCTACTCAAGCCCATTTATTTGTTAAATAAATGGGCTTTTTGTTAAAGGCTTTAATGTAGACTTTATCCAGTTAGTCATAATTTTCTCAAACTAAACCTTGCCAATTCCCCACTAAGGAGAGGCTTATTTTTTCTCGTGTATATCTAGGTGTATTGACCATATTGTTGATGGTGGCAATATCTACTATCAGTTCATTTTGGTTTGTGGGGCATATTAATGAGAAACAACAAAAGCAAAATATCCTCGGTGGAATTTTGTTATTGGCGGCCAAGCAGATTCAATATGATGGAGGAGGTATTGAAGAAGTTGGTGAGTTATTAGGTGTTCCATTAAAACTTGAACCCATGGGGACGCTTGATCTTGGTCGTATTGAAAAGGAGCGGTTGCGTCAGGGGGGATTTTTACAAAGAACTGAAGATGATGGTTCTTTAAGTGTTCTGGTTAAAGTGAAGTTAAATGGTAAAGAACAAATTTTGGCTGGTGGTTTCCGTTATTTTCGTACCTCGCACATACGCGGAACTGTCTCCTTGATTCAAAAGAAGGAGCAAAGAAGTCCCGGTGCTCTTCGTCAGATGACCAAAAATCAGGCTGTGCTTAAATCTTTACCCATTCGAATATTAACCGATAAAGAAGCGCATTTTTTGAATTTAGATCCATTAAAGGTAATGGCGCCTAATCATGTGGCCCGCCAGAAAATTGGTGGGGAGAGTGGGCGTTTTTACAGTTATATTCCTGAAACTAGACAGTTCATTGAGCTGGGTCCTGTGGTCTTTCAACAAAAGCTAACATTGCAGTCAATACTCGTGGTTATCGTGTTGGCCGCCATATTGGCGGGCATTGCTGTGTATTGGCTGGTGTATCGTTTCGAATTGAATTTACAGCATCTTGAGCGAGCCAGTTCTCGCATTGCTTCAGGTCATTTAAATTCCCGAGTAAAAGTGGCCAGTCCGGATGCTTTTGGGCGCCTAGGTGAGGCCTTTAATCGAATGGCAGAACAAATTCAGCGCTTGATGGGTGTGCAAAAAGAAATGATTCGAGCGGTGAGTCATGAGCTTCGTACCCCCATTGCCAGGATGCGTTTTGGTGCGCAAATGCTGGAGGACTCGGCCACTGACGATTTTTTAAAGAAGCAGGTTCAGGATATGGATCAGGACTTACAGGAATTGGATGAGCTGGTTGATGAGATATTAACCTACGCCCGACTTGAGGAAGGTGGGCCAATACTGGAATTTAGGGCAGCCAATATGCTTGATTTGGTTGATCAAGTGGTTGAGGAAACGCGTAGGCGCCAGGATAAGGTTGATATTCAATGGCATAGCCAAACCACACACCCAGAGCATATCTTTAGTGATATTGAGTACAGGTACATGCACCGAGCCATACAAAACCTAGTGGGAAATGCGTGTCGTTACGCCAAAGGCCAAGTGTTTGTTGAATTCAGTTTTGATAATGATATTTGCCGAATAGATGTAGAAGATGATGGCGAAGGCATTCCAGAAAAAGATTGGGAGAGAGTGTTTTCTCCATTTACCCGGTTGGACGATAGTCGAACACGTTCTTCTGGCGGCTACGGTTTAGGATTGTCGATAGTACGCCGTATTATTTACTGGCACGGAGGCACCTCTTTGGTCGGGCGTAGTCGTTGGGGCGGTGCAAAGATGAGTTTGCTTTGGCCAAAAAATCATCAGGGTTATTAAAAAGAACGCAAGTATTATGCTCTGTTTACAGGTGCATTGTTTAATTTTGAATCGAGCATATATGCCTAATAACAAACAGTTACAAAACCACACATTTACATAACAGATCTTTCAATAGAAAACAGACATTATGTTTTGGTGTTTCCCGCAAGGGGAATACGGTGAGAATGTAGCGAGAACTTCGGTTCTACTTTAACCCGCCCTTAGTTGGCGGGTTTTTTTATGCCTGGAGTTTAACAAACCCAATATGGCTAGGGTAATGAGCGATTACTGAAGCCCATTCCGTGTAGCAAGTTTTAGATGCTAGTGTAAGTTTGCCTGAACAGCTTACGCGTGCTTAATGCCTTCCAAATGTTGATGGCAAACCCTTTGTGCAATGTTTTTAAAGTCCTGAATGAAGGCGTTATCAGCTTGCTCCGCTCGTACAGCTGCATAAAGAGTGCGCCATACACCATGACGTCCTAATGGCTTCTCTAAAACAAATCCCTGTTTGACGTAATCATGTACCGCCCAATTAGGCAGGCAGCTAATGCCTCTACGGCTAGCAACCAGCTGCACCATCATCATGGTGAGCTCTACTTGTCGAACATTACCCGGTTCGATCCCTGCCGGGGTTAAAAAGCATTGAAAAATATCCAGGCTAGAGCAGTCCACTGGGTAAGTGATTAATGTTTCTTGGCTTAAATCATGAGGTTCAATTACGGCTTTTTCCGCCAGTGCATGATCCGGGGCCAGTACCAGCATCGCCTGATATTTAAACAAGGGCATGTAATGCACGTTTTCATCGTTTTGTGGGTCAGACGTCACCACTAAATCCAATTCACCATTTTTTAGTTTGGCTAAAGAGTCGTAGTGAAAGCCACCAAGCATATCTAACTCAACTTCTGGCCAGTGTCCGCGGAATTCGTTTAGGGTGGGCATCAGCCAGTCGTAACAGCTGTGGCATTCGATGGTGATGTTTAAGCGTCCCTTTCTGCCCTGGCGAATCCTGGAAAGGTCTCTTTCTGTGGCCTCTATTTGTGGTAATACCTGGTTGGCCAGTTCTAGTAATCTTTGTCCGGCTGGCGTAAAACGTACTGGTTTGGTTTTGCGATAAAATAAGGACTGATCCAACCGTCCCTCAAGCTCTTTTAATTGGTGTGACAAAGCAGATTGAGTTAAATGAATTTGCTGTGCGGCCTCGACCAAACTGCCGGTTTGATGCAGTGCCATAAGCGTTTTGAGGTGTCGAAGCTCAATATTCATTGTTAGCCCTAATTCAAATGTACTAAAGAAGTGTATTAGAGTCCTATTATTAGGAGAATTCAATAAAATTAAGTAATCAATGAGTTTTGTTCATTTAGATTTGCCCTTAGAGTGAAGTGGCGAAGGTGATTTTGAACGCTAAGGTCAGTTGGATTGAGTGTCTTAAGCCTGGTGGGCTTTGAATGTTCGAGACCTGAAACAGATGGCAGGCTACAATGCCATCCTCAAAATCGTTATCTATAATGAAGTGTTATGTTTTCTTTTTTTGAAAGACTGATCAATCCTTATCCTCCTGAAGAACCCGTTCAATCTCCCAGTACCATGTGGGCATTTTGCCGGTTTTATACGCAAGGCATGGGCTGGCCATTATTTTTAATGGCGTTTCTTACGGCCTTTATTGCTGCCTTTGAAGTGTATTTATTTGGCTTTATGGGGCAGTTAGTAGATTGGTTGGTGGATAAAGACCCTCAAACTATGTTGCAAGAAGACGGTGCGCAGCTCTACTTTATTGGTTTCATGTTGCTGGTGGGCATGCCTTTGTTGGTCTTGCTGCATGCCATGGTGATTCATCAGGCCTTAATGGGCAATCTCCCCATGTCTATTCGCTGGATGGCTCACCGTTATTTATTAAAGCAAAGTATGTCCTTTTACGAAAACGAGTTTGCTGGCCGTATTGCTACCAAGGTCATGCAAACCTCTCTCGCTGTGCGTGAAAGTGTCATGAAATTGCTAAATGTGATGGTTTATATATTGGTGTATTTTTTTACTATGCTGGTGATTATTGCTCAGGCCGACACGCGCTTAATGATTCCTGTTTTAGTGTGGATGGTGCTATATATCCTGGCCCAGTGGTTTTTTATTCCCAAATTAAAAGGCATTGCCACCGAGCAAGCCAATGCCCGTAGTGATATGACAGGGCGTATTGTCGATAGCTATACCAATATCAGTACGGTGAAGCTTTTCAGTCATAGCCAGCGTGAGAGTGATTATGCACGCCAAGGCATGGATGGATTTTTGCAAACCGTTTATGCGCAAATGCGTTTAGGGGTTGGCCTTAATGTTAGTGTGCATTTTATAAACTACCTGTTGGTGTTATCGATAGGGGCGTTGGCTTTGTATTTGTGGAGTGACCAGCTCATTAGTATTGGCGCCATTGCCGTGGCCATTAGTTTGTCGTTGCGTTTAAACGGTATGGCGCAATGGATAATGTGGGAAGTGAGTAGTTTATTTGAAAATATGGGAACAGTGGTAGATGGTATGGCCACTCTGTCTCAACCTCAGCAAGTCTTCGATCGAGCCGGCGCGCCAGCCTTAAAGGTAGATAAAGGCGGAATTTGCTTTGAAAATGTCGCATTTCATTACGCCGAAAAGCATAAAAAAGGCGTGGCTCAACAGACCGTTTTTAAGCAGCTTATGTTAGATATAAAGCCTGGCGAAAAAGTAGGCCTAGTGGGGCGAAGCGGTGCCGGTAAGTCAACACTGGTTAATTTGTTGTTGAGATTTTATGATATTCAAGGCGGTAGCATTAGCATTGATAATCAGAATATTGCCAGTGTCCAGCAAGAAAGCCTACGGGAAAAAATTGGCATGGTGACTCAGGATACTTCTCTTCTACACCGCTCTGTTCGTGAAAATATTTTATACGGTCACCCCAATGCTAGTGAGGAGGATTTAATCTATGCAGCCAAGAAAGCAGAGGCCTATGACTTCATACAAAATCTCACCGACCCCAATGGCGGCAAAGGATTTGATGCTCAAGTGGGTGAGCGCGGCGTTAAGTTATCGGGAGGCCAGCGTCAACGCATCGCTATTGCGCGGGTGTTGTTGAAAGATGCCCCTATCTTAATATTGGACGAAGCCACCTCAGCCTTGGACAGTGAAGTTGAGGCGGCGATTCAGCGCAGTTTAACCAGTTTAATGAATGGTAAAACCGTTATCGCAATTGCTCACAGACTCTCTACTATTGCTGCCATGGATCGCTTGGTGGTGTTGGATGAAGGGCAGATTGTGGAGCAGGGTACACATAAGGAATTGGTAGCCGGTGGTGGTATATACAGTCAGTTGTGGAAGCACCAAACCGGTGGGTTCATCGGTGAATAACCAAATACTTAACTAAGTAAAATTAATATAGGTAGGTTGATTTCAACCAACTTTTTAATGCATTACGCTTTTTGTGCTGGTTTCCTTTGAGACATGAAGAGCAAGAGATCGTTTTATGATTTTTATTTCCAATAACGTTTCACTGAACGAAGATGAAATTGAAATGAGCGCCATTCGTGCCCAGGGAGCGGGTGGGCAGCATGTAAATAAGGTCTCTTCAGCCATCCATTTGCGCTTCGATGTACGAGCTTCATCCTTGCCTGAGTTTTATAAAGAGCGTCTGTTGGCCTTGCAAGATTATCGTATGACAAAAGATGGCGTGATTGTTATTAAATCCCAGGAACATAGAAGCCAAGAACTCAATAGACAGGCGGCGGTGGAAAGACTTTTATTACTGATTCGCCAGACAACCGAAGTGAAAAAAGCCCGGCGAGCCACAAAACCCAGCCGCAATTCACAAAGAAAGCGCGTGGATAAAAAAACTCAAAAAGGACAAACCAAGCAAATGCGAGGTCGAGTTAGTTACTAGGTTAAAGGGTTGTAATATGGAGGTGGTTGAAAATCTAGGGAGACATTTCTTCCTCCATAAAATTCCACAAGCGGATACTCCCAACTCAGTTATTTGGAGATTCCTTCCCCTAATTTTTCTAATTAGAATGTTTACTGTCGCAGGTTAAACAAACATCACTTTGTTACAGGTTGGAGTTTCTCTATCTTGTTTTGTACTTTTTGGGCACGCAAAAATTTACTGTGAATGTGTAAATCTTCAGGGGTAAGTGCTAAGGCCATTTGCCATTGTTCCATAGCCTTTGTGATTTTTCCTTGGCGGTAGTGGCGGCTGGCTTTTTGGTCTAAATCCTTGGATTGTGTTTGTCTTAAGTTTTTGGCCTTAAGTAGCACTCTTTGTACTGAATGACCATGGAAAGGCTCATTCGACAGTATGTTCTGTAGGCTAATTAAAAGAGGGAAATCCTGATTTTCAATGGCGACAGTGAGTTGATTGACCAAGCTGTGCTGGCGATTAAATAGTATGCTTTTGTTTTGTTGGCTTAGTCCGTCGTTGATATCTTGTTGTATTTTTCCATGGCTTAGCATTTCATTAAAAGTAATGGCTGCTTGGAAGGTTCTTTGTGCATTTTTATAATCTTTTACAGAAATAGCCAGAATCGATAGCTGTAGTAAATTTTGAGCCAGTTGTTGTTTGTGGTCTTGCAATAGACTGTCTTTATCAAACCAGTTAAAAGAATGGCTATGAATTCGATCTGATAAGTCTTGTTGTTTAAATGCTATTTGCAGTAAGTTGGCCTGTGTAAGTGCTTGAGCTGTGTCCAATAGCCGTTGTTCTTCAGCTATAGCTTGCTTGAGTGATTGTTCAAGCTTGATTATTTTAGACGAAGGCGGTTGCGTTTTTTTAAGGTGACTGATGACGTTACCGGCTTGGCCCCATTCTTTTTGTTTGATAAATGTATTTACAATAATGATCTGTGTTCGAAGATGTTCAAATGCTTTTCTATTTATTTCCTTAATATAACTCCCGTTGTAGTTAAGTCCTGTCCTAACCTGTTCTAAGGCTTTTTTGTAGTTGTGCTCTTGAATCAGTTGCTCTGAATTTTTATACCAAAAAACGGGTGTGGTACTGCAGCCGCATAGAAATACAGTAATAAAAAATATTTTTATACCTGTACCGGTTAATAAGTTGTTAGGCATATTTTTGCATCGCCCTTAGTTCGTGCTCTTGTTGCATGAGTATTCGGTTAAATTTTGCAGCGAGACCGGTTACATGAAAAGCCGTTATGGGATCGGTCTTTCCTTTTATGGTAAAGCTTTGGCCTGTATCAGAAATTAATAAGTCTTGGCAGGCTGGGTGGTCGTAAATACTTGAGCTAATTAACAGGCTGTCGGCTTTAGCAAGGTCGCATAAGCGTGCCGCTAAATTGACAGTGTCGCCGCTTATGGTGAATTGCATACGTTCTTTACTGCCGATGGTGCCGGCTAGCATTTCGCCGCAATGTAAACCTAAGCGGAATTCTAGGGTAGGAAGTCCTGCTTGCTGTCTATGAAGATTCATGTCTTTAGTGAGGCGTATAAAAACCTGCGCTGCGCAAATTGCATGAATGCTGTGTTTAGGATCATTCACGTGAACGCCAAACGTTAACATGGCGCCATCACCAATGTAGTTATCAACGCTGCCCCAGTAAAGTTTACTTATTTGATGTAAAAGTGAGTAATACTGATCGAGAATGTCGGCAATGATTTGAGGGTTTTCGCTTTCACTCAATTGGGTGAAGCCGACAATATCTACAAATAACACAGAGCCGTTAACCGTTTTTAATGGTCTTTTATGTTGGTCTAGATCAGAGAGGATATCTTTAGCAATGTCTTTTGATAGATAAGAATTGAATTTGTACTCAATTGACTTTTTATCCCTTAGGCCTTGCAGCATATTCTTGAAACTGTTTATCAGGTCGCCCACTTCGTCATTTCCAGCTTTTGGCATGTCAGGATTTAAATTGCCGCTGGCCACTGCCTGGGTAATGGTCTGAAGTTCTTTGAGAGGATTAGTGAGTTTTCTCGCAATTAATATAGTAAAAATAAATGCAAGCAACCCCACTACTGCACACACTATTCCTAAGATCTTTTGGCTGTTGATGAGTGAGTTCCGTATGGCGCTATTGTCGATGCTAAGGTGAATATAGCCCGCCTTCACATTGTGAAAAATAATATCCGAACCATAGGATAGGGTGAATTTACTTTGAGTATTTCTACTCGCTTTTGCCACAACGTTTTGTTTGTCATCATAAACATGAATGCTGTGTATATTGATGCTGGTGCGTACTAGGTTGTCCAGCATGGATGACAAGGTGAATGTATCGTCTGCCATGAGCAGTTCAGCCGAACTATTGGCGGCTTGTTGGGTGATAGTATGGGCAAAGGTATCGGTTTGTTTTTTTAAGAGTTCATCAAGATTGAACTGTAAAAAAAGCCACAGAGATCCAGTCGCAATTACCATTACGGTAGCCATGGTGGATAGCATTTGCCAAAACAAAGGGAATCGCAGAGTTGGTAAAAATCGCATGACTTTAGGCAGATTGATCTTCATTGTTCAGAGGACGGTTTCCGGTGTACAGATTTTGTTATTCAATCGAGAATTTAACAGGGCGTCTGTGACGTCTTACTCATTAACTTGAGTCATTATTCCCAATCGTCGCCATAGTTATGAAGCAGTTCCTGCCCCTGTAATATGTCACTGAGGGCGACCACTGTGAAATCGTCGTAATAGGCGACATTGGCCTGCTTACTGTGATTGATATATTTTAAGTCATTCTCAACTTTAAATTTGTCTTGGCCATCATTCATCCATAAAACATGTAGTCCGTCTGTGTTAACGGTTTTTCCTTTTAAAGTCCCGATGATGGTGTTTTTTTGAATGTTTGCGGCGGCAAATAAGCCCTTACCATGAAGATCACTGTCTTTAACTTGCGTGATCGCTTTTAATTCTTTGCTCATTTATTGTTCCGGTAATTGGTTTGAATGCCCAGTAATGCATTCATCCCCAGTAATACAAAGCGCATCATATCCTGAATTGATGGGTTTGGCGCGAAATACGCTAGGGCAACAGGGTGCGCCTGGCCGTATAAAATGCGCCCAAGATCTCGAGCGCTGAGCTGTGATTTCATTTGCCCCATATTTAAGCCGGCCTGAATGGTTGGCTCAATGATGTCCAGCACCTTATTTTGAAACTCTATGTATCTAGGCCAGCTATCATTCCGTACAGAGGCGCTCCATTCTAGCCAGATGATGGTCATGTTTGGGTTGTTTTTTGCCAGCCTCAAAAAGCTAAATGAATGGTTTTGCAGGGTTGAAACCGGGTCAACAAGCGCGTTTTCATGTTGGTGGTATTGCTTGGCTATGTCTAAAAAAAAGTGCTCAACTTCTCCCAGTACAGCATCTACTAAATCTTCACGGCTTTTAAAGTAATTAAAAACGGTAGGCACAGACACGCCAGTGGCTTCAGCTATATCAGCGTGTGCTGCTCGGCCAATTCCTCGTTTAGCAAATACAATGACACCAGCGTCTAAAAGTTGCTGCTTTCTTTGCTCTGGATTTAAACGAGTGCGAGCAGGCATAGGCTTAGTAAGATTTATTTTTCTTCCCCTTGGCGGTAGGCACCTGGGGTCATGCCTGTCCACTTTTTGAAAGCACGATGAAAAGTGCTGGGTTCAGAGAATCCCAGTTTTTCAGCCACAGCCTGAATGCTAAGGTCGCCTTGCTCAAGATAAAATAGCGCAGTATCGCGACGCATCTGATCCTTGAGTTCTTGATAGGTTAACCCTTCTTCTTTTAGTCGACGTCGTAACGTTTGTGGGCTAGTAAAAAGAGCGCTTGCAACCGTGTCGAAGTTTGGCATATCAAGTGATAAATCATCACCGATGATGGCTCGAATTTGGGCCACTAGGCTGTTGCCTTCATCGGGTTTGGCCAGTAAATCGGCTGGGCTGTATTTTAAGAAGTTACGCAAGGTGGTTTCATTTTGCACAATTTTTTCAGATAAAAATTTAACAGGGAAGCGCAAACCTGTGTATTCGCCGTCAAAATGGAAGTCGCAGCTGAATAGGCGCTTATACTCGGCATGGGATTCAGGAGGGGAGTAGCGAAAACTGGCTTCCAATAAATGAATACGGCGACCAATAAGCCAGCTGCCAAAGCGATGCCAAATAACCATAATACTTTCGATTAAAAATCGATCAGGATCGTTGAGGCTGGACTCATCCACTACTATGGTGGCTGTGTCATCATCGATAACAAGCTTAATCTCGGCTAGGTCTAAAAATAGAGCATAGAAACGAAATGCACGACGCAGTGCTTTTTCAAGGTTAGGGCAGTGGATGACGGCATGGCACATCATGGCGAAAGAACCAATTGGGCTGGATTGCTTACCCAGCCCCATGTATTCGTCTTGCATGTCGAACCAGATATTCTGTACTAGCTGGGTGTACTGTCGGGCCGATACACGGGACATGGGCTCGTGTAATACCTCTTCTAAAATACCCGAACGCATGAGCAGATCAGGCAAATCCATTCCTTGTTCTCTTGGTCCACGCAGGGCCGCCATTACATAATGGTAAGGAATTGAAAATTCTAGGATATCCATGTGTCTATTTAACCTACTTACTGGGCAGTAGTAATGTGCCTTATAGCCTGAAAGCATACACAATGCTGGACTTTTCTGCAGCAGGTATCGCATTCGGCCACGACCCGGTCCCTAATAAAGCTGAAGAGATGAAGTGGGTTTAGTTGCATAGAAAAAAGCGGGGTGCGATGACTTACGATGTTGAAGATTTTTCATCTTACCACTAAACATTAGGTTATACCGTTATCTGTACGTTCCCTTTATCAATGATTGGGTCATTGAAGCACCTGCAGCGTGATTGGTTGTTTATCCTAGTTAATTCGAGCCCTTGGGTGATTGTCATGCTTGCCCTCTGGTGAGAGTCTCTATTTTTAATAAAAGGTTCAGATATTAATGCCGGTTCGCAAACTCTATCAACATCAGGATGTACAAGGCCTTAAGGTCGGACGCTTCAACCAGGGTATCAATACTCAATTTATTGTTTATCGCCTAGGGGATACCGTAATTGATGCCGGTCCTAGTAATCAATGGCGCCACATTAGCGCCTATCTAAACAAAGAACCGGTAAAGCAACTGCTACTGACGCACCATCATGAAGATCACAGCGGCAATGCTCACCGTATTGCTAAGCAATTTTCAATTACCCCTAAAGCCCCTAGGTTGGCTCAGGCCAAATTGGCTAACGGTTATGCAACGCCGCTATTGCAAAGAGTGGTGTGGGGCAGTCCGAGGCCAGTGCAAACTCAGGCACTTAGTGAAATAGAATATTTATCCGATGGTCGAGAAATAATACCGGTTCATACACCGGGCCATGCAAAGGATTTAACCTGTTTTCATATGCCCGAACAGGGCTATTTTTTTAGTGGAGACCTTTATATTGCCAAAACCATTAAGATGCTACGTCAAGACGAAAACCTAAAAGAACTCATTCAGAGTTTGCAGCGTGTTCAAACTTTGGACTTTGATACGGTTTTTTGCCCTCATGGCGGTGTCATTAAAGATGGCAAGCAGGCTTTGAATCTAAAACTGAATAACATCTTGCAGATGTGCTCGGAAGTTAAAGAGTTGGCTGAGAAGGGGTGGTCGTTTGAGCAAATTTGTCAATATCTACTAGGCCCCGAAGATATGGTGGCTAAGTTGACCAAGGGAAATTTTTCAAAAACAAACTTGATCAAACAATGTGCATTACAGGATTTTTGATTTCTAAATTGCTTGGGGTTTTAAAAATTTAAGCGTCATTCGGTCGCTTTCGCCAATGTCTTTAGCGTGCTGAATGTTCTCAGTACCCTTTATGCGTAAAGTGGGTGGTAGCGTCCATACACCATTCTTGTGTGTTTTGTGATCCCTTTTATTAGCATTAACCTCCGTTTGACCCAATAATATGAAGCCGGCTTTTTGCGCTAGCTTTATGACATACCAACTGCCCACATAACCGCTATCCACCATTTGTTGCAAGTTAAAATTGTCAGGAGCTCTGTGCTCAATAACACCCAGTATTCCGCCTGGTTTTAAGGCTTTAAAAAATGCATCAAAGGCAACTTGTTCGCTGTCATTTCTCATCCAGTTATGAACATTGCGAAAGGTTAGTACTCTGTCCACGGAGTTGGCTGGAGCAATATTCAAAATCGCGGGCGGTTCGAAGTTTGTCATTGTCACTGCACTGTATATGTCTGAACTGTGTTTTATTTTCTCCTCAAAAGCTTTTCGGGACTTTCGGAAAAAAGCCACCTTGGAATCACTTGGGAAATGAGCGGCATAGAGTTGGCCATTCTTTTTCAGGTGCGGTGCCAGTATTTCACTGTACCAGCCGCCACCGGGCCATATTTCAACCACACTATGGCTAGGTTTTACCTCAAAGAATTCCAATGTTGCCTGTGGGTTTCTATATTGATCCCTTAAACGGTTTTCTTCGCTTCTGTGATCTTCGGCCATGGCAAAAACAGAGGTTAGACAGAGTACTACGGTGAGGGTCAGGCGTTTCATTATGCGCTACCGTAACTATAATTAATCTAGTGAAAAAATCAGCATTCAAACTAGCGTTATATTGGCTTAAATCTGATTTAGGAAGCTAATTCTAATGGGATTTTTACACAAATTAAGTATCATTTCTTAAGTAAGATGGCCTAAGTTTATTTTTCAGACTATTAGCGCCTCACTATTTCTGGTACTTTCTTTAAAAAATAATAAACATTCTCCCGTATAGGTTGTTTTTAATGAGAGATGGCAGCATTTTATTGCGCCTGGTTCATGAAGCCATGCTGCAAATGGACATAGACGTAAACAGCATCTATCGCAAATGCGGTGTGACCCTGTCCCATACCCAGGATAAACAGGCCCGTTTGGAACATAATGCCAATACAGCATTCTGGCAGGCGGCCGAGGAAGTGACGCAAGACCCCTATATCGGCCTGCATGTGGCGGAGCATATTCCGTTATATAAAGGGCAGGTGCTTGAATACTTGTTTTTAAGCAGCGCCTCTTTTGGTGACGGATTACAAAGGGGCTTGAGCTACCAGCGCTTGATAACCGATGTGGCTCAATCGTATCTAGTGATTGAAGGGGATGTGGCTTGTCTGGTATTGGATACCAAAATGGGCGATAAACTGAGTCATCACTTTAGTGAGTGCTCTATGGTGGGGATGATACAATTTTTTCGCAGCCTTACCGATGACGCGTTTAAGGCTAAGCGTATAGAATTTATTTACCCCGAGCCTTCTGATCTAACCGACTACAAACGTATTTTTAATTGTGAGCTGGCTTTCAATCAGCAAAGAAATGCAATTTGTTTTGATGCTCAAGTTTTACAAACTAAATCCCCCCATGCCGAACCCGAACTATTAACCCTTCATGAAAAAGTGGCAGGAGAGCACCTGGCCAAGCTAGAACAACAAGATATGGTGCATGAAGTAAAACGTGTGGTGGGAGAATTATTAGAAAAGCAGGAAGTCAGTTTGGATTTGGTCTCGGAAAAATTAGGCGTGACCGCACGAAACCTGCGTTCTACCCTGGCTTTGGCCGATACCAGTTTTAACCAAATTCTAAGTGAATACCGCTGTTTATTGGCGAAAAGATTATTGGTGCGCACCAATGAATCGGTGGAGGAGATTGTGTATTTAACCGGGTTTTCAGAGCCCAGTACCTTCTATCGTGCCTTCAAGCGTTGGACAGATATGACGCCTATTGAATATCGAAAACAAAAAAAAGGCAGTCGTAAATAATTTACGGCTTTAATTAAGCCCTTTTCCTAGGGCTGCCCTTGTGTTTGTTACTTCTGCTAGTTTTGTGCCTCCTTTCAGTATTGACCCCAGTTGTTCTTGAGTATGTCGTTTAAGCCAATGTAAGTATTGGGCACTGCTTTAGTCTATGGCTTTTGCGCCTGTTGTATTGTCAGGTGGCTCTCCTAAATTGGGTAAACACATGCCAGCTTATAAAGCTCCTTTGACCGACATGAAGTTTTTGATTAATGATGTTTTTGAATTTCAGGATCATTATCAAAACTTACGCGGGGGCGAAGAAGCCACGCCTGAAATGATTGATGCCATTCTGGAGCATTGTGCAAAATTTTGTGAAAATGAAATATCACCACTGAATCAAAGTGGCGATGAGCAAGGTTGCCGTTTTGAAGATAGAAAGGTCGCGACGCCTGATGGCTGGAAGCAGGCATATGATCAATATGTAGAAGGAGGCTGGCAGGGGCTTTCTTTTCCTGTGGAATACGGTGGCCAGGGATTACCCTTATCTTTAGGGGTGTTTAAGTCGGAGATGATTGGTACCGCAAACTGGAGCTGGGGAATGTATCCGGGCTTGTCGCAGGGCGCCATGAATACCATTTTGATGCATGGTGATGAAAAGCAAAAAGATTGCTACATGCCGCCCATGGTAGAGGGTCGTTGGGCTGGCACTATGTGTTTGACCGAGCCGCAATGCGGTACCGATTTGGGGCAGGTTAAAACTCGTGCTTTACCGCAAGAAGATGGCAGCTATTTGGTCAGTGGCACCAAAATATTTATTTCTTCTGGTGAACACGATATGACAGAAAATATTATTCATATTGTATTGGCCCGCCTGCCAGGTGCTCCGGAAGGCACCAATGGTATTTCCTTATTTATTGTTCCAAAAGTTAACCTGGATGAAGCTGGTAATTTACTAGAGCGAAATCAGGTTTATTGTGACTCCATAGAAAAGAAAATGGGCATTCATGGTTCGTCTACCTGCGTGATGAATTTTGATGGTGCCAAAGGCTACTTAATTGGTGAAGAAAATAAAGGTTTGCATTGTATGTTTACTTTTATGAATACCGCACGCATAGGAACGGCTATTCAAGGTATTGGTTCATCTGAGTTGGCTTATCAGGGCAGCGTGCCGTATGCCAAGGATCGTTTATCGATGCGCTCTCTAACCGGTACTAAGCAGCCAGATAAAGTGGCAGACGCTTTAATTGTTCATCCAGATGTTCGGCGTATGCTGCTAACTCAAAAAGCGTTTTCTGAAGGCGGGCGAGCCATGCTGTATTTTGCCTGTCAGCTGGCCGATAAAATGATGGACTGTCATGCCAAGGGTGACACTAAAAATTATGATAAATACGATGATGAGTTAGGGTTTTTAACACCTATCTTAAAGGCGTTTTTAACCGAAGCCGGCAGTGAATCCGCTAATTTGGGTATGCAGGTTTATGGTGGGCATGGCTTTATTAAAGAGTGGGGGATGGAGCAGATTGTACGAGATGCTCGTATCTCTACTTTATATGAAGGGACCACGGGAGTTCAGGCGCTTGACTTACTGGGACGAAAAATTTTATTAGGTAAGTTGAAAACCTTTAAGGGGTTTGTGGGCCAAATAAAAGTGTTTATTAAGCAGCATGAAAATAAAAAAGAAATGAAGCCGTTTATTAAAGTGCTTAAACGCCACCTTCGCCAGTGGCAATGGAATACGGTTAAAATTGCCTATAAAGCTAACAAAAATCGCGACATGGTGGGCTCGGCTTCGGTAGATTACCTTATGTACAGTGGTTATATTGTCATGGCGTATTTTTGGGCCAAAATGGCCGATGTGGCTTACACTAAGATGAAATCTGAAAAAGGCCTTACTCCATTTTACGTGGCTAAAATTCAGACCGCTGAATTTTATTTTGAGCGCATTTTACCACGTACATTATCTTTGCAAAAAACCATGCAAGCCAGCCCTAAGTCTTTAATGGGTATGTCGGAAGAAGGGTTTTCTCTAGGGGAATAGATCTCTTTTTTAGCTTGAAAATCATGCACCTCTGGGTCTACTTAGCGGTGCATTTTTTATGGGGGGGTCATTAAAAATTATTTTCCTATTTTCACATTTTTTAAGCAGGCGGGTAATAAAAAGTAATTTCATGCAAGTAAAACATTCCTGTAATTACGCTGGTTATAAACAATCGGCGCTACAGCACTTCTCTTCAAAACGAATTAACTTCATTCAAGCGATAGCTGGCTTTGCGGGCTATACTTTATACCCATAAAGGCACTAGTGTCGTTATGAAGGAGTA
>ERZ1027231.313-NODE-313-length-16436-cov-244.236188_pt1 | contig 16436 bp, 13 predicted proteins | sample MGYA00520866_ERZ1027231 | MGnify/ENA primary metagenome ERZ1027231 (study PRJEB33311, sample SAMEA4378411) | marine metagenome | biome: Marine biome; feature: Fjord; material: Water | collected 2014-07-20T08:00:00Z/2014-07-... | depth 75 m ...
GGGCGATTTTATCTGTATAGGCCGAGTATTACTATCAAATATACGGCCATTTTATTGTGCAAATAATACCATAAAGCCCTGTCTTTCATGGGGTTAAATGAAAATTAAGGGCAGTGAGATAATGGTAGGATGCGGTTAGCGAAGAATGAGCGTAACCCATCAACAGGGTCGCTTTAGCAATAAGTTAAGGGGGTTAACGTGATTGTATTACTGGGTTACGGAGTTCGTGGAACTCACTTCTAGCCCAGCCTACAGTCGTTGCGAATGCACTAGTTGATTGAGCAGCTTACTTGATGGCAAGCATCAAGGTCTGTTTGGCCAGCTCTTCTAGGCTTAGGTCGCCGTCAGGTCGATACCAGGTGGTACTCCAGCCAATGGCGCCGGCTAATAATCTGCGCAGAATAAATGGGTCTTGCTTAATGACACCGGCTTCGGCGCCTTCTTGTATGGCTGCTTGCCATAAGTTTTCGTATTCGTTACGTAATTGCAGTATGTGAGCTTGTTTCTCAGGCTTAAGGCTGCGCCATTCGTATACCAATACACTCATGGCTTCACCAGTATCAGTATGTACGCTGGTTAGCTCGCAACGAATCAAAGCCAGTAACTTGCTGCTTGAATCCGTAGCGTGGGACAGGGCGTCTAACATTCTAGCCATGTTAATAATGATGGTTTCTTCCATCACGCCCAGCAATATGGCCTCTTTACTTTTGAAGTGATGAAATAGGCTGCCCGATTGAATGCCGACTGCCGCCCCTAATTCTCGAACCGTTGTGCGTTCGTAGCCCTTGTTTTTAAACAAGTGGGCCGCGGCGCGCATAAGCTTGCCTTTGGCGCTTTGAGGGTCCGTTATACGATTGCTTTCAATAAGCCCTTGTAAAACATGATCCGTCATTGGTTTCTCACTTGTTAGATTTTGGAATATTTGGCCATTATTTCTGAAAGATTAGGTATTGTAAACCAAGCGCTTGCTTGGTATTGTTTGTTTATCGAATATAAAACCATAAATTGAGTATGTAATTACTCTTTTCAGGCAGTGTTTAATAAGTGTTTCCTGAAAATAGAATAAGAGGTTGGCGGTCATGAGTTATAGCAGTGTTTTCAAAGATGAGTTGTTTACTGATCAGGTCCATATTGTAACGGGCGGTGGCAGTGGTATTGGTCGCTGCTGCGCACATGAGCTAGCAAGTCTTGGTGCCCAAGTTGTTCTAATTGGTCGTAAAGAAGAAAAGCTTCTTAAGGTTCAAAACGAAATCATTGAAGACGGTGGCCGTGCTAGCTATTTTGTTTGCGACATTCGTGAAGAAGAATCAGTAAGGGCAACGGTCAAAGCAATTAAAACTGCACACGGCCCAATTTCAGGTTTATTAAATAATGCAGGCGGTCAATACCCAGCGCCGTTGGCTGCGATTAATCAAAAAGGGTTTGAGACCGTTGTTCGCACCAACTTAGTTGGCGGCTTTTTGTTTGCTCGCGAAGTGTATACCCAGTCAATGATCCGAACCGGTGGCAGTATCGTAAATATTATTGCGGATATGTGGGGCGGTATGCCAGGAATGGGGCATTCAGGCGCTGCAAGAGCGGGCATGGAAAACATAACTAAAACAGCGGCTTTTGAATGGGGGCAGTCTGGTGTTCGTGTTAATGCTATCGCTCCAGGTTGGATTATTTCAAGTGGTATGGATACGTATGACGGCATGGCAAAAGCCATGATTCCTCGATTACAAGAAGCCGTACCTTTATCACGTATGGGTACCGAGTCAGAAGTAAGCAGTGCTGTCGCGTTTTTATTAAGTGACGGCAGTAAGTTTGTCAGTGGTGCTACTTTAAGAATTGATGGTGCCGCATCACAAGGAACTCGAATTTGGCCGCTACCTAAAGCCAAAAATAATGAAGCTTATAATGGTTTTCATCGTGCAGTGATGCCTGATGTTTTAAAAGAAGCCAATGAAGAAGGAGCATAACCATGCCGATGATTGATAGCCAAGTTGATGTTCATGGCGAAGAATTTAAAACTAACTCTGAAGCCATGCAGGTTTGCATTAAAGAGTTTCGCGCAATCGAACAAAAAGTACTTGATAAAGAATTAGCCAGTACAGAAAAATTCATCAAACGTGAAAAATTATTGCCACGTGATCGCTTGAATCGTTTGCTAGATCCCGGCTCTCCGTTTTTGGAAGTTATGCCATTAGCCGGTTATAAGATGCATGACGATAAAGATGGTAGCGGAGCGGGTGGTGGTGTGATCGCGGGTATCGGTTATGTTGAAGGCATTCGTACCATGATTGTTGTAAATAATTGCGCCATTAAGGGCGGAACCATTTCACCAGCCGGTCTAGATAAATCTTTACGTGTACAAGAAATTGCACAAGAAAATAAACTGCCAGTGGTCAGTTTATCTGAAAGTGGCGGTGCAAATTTAAATTACGCAACGGATGTGTTTGTTAAGGGTGCTCGCGCATTTGCCAATCAAGCTCGTATGTCAGCACAAGGTTTACCTCAAGTAACGGTAGTGCATGGTAATGCAACCGCAGGTGGTGCATATCAACCAGGCCTGTCTGATTGGGTTGTTTTGGTGCGTGGTAAAGCGAAAATGTTTTTAGCCGGGCCGCCACTTCTTAAAGCTGCCACTGGCGAAATTGCCACAGACGAAGAATTAGGTGGTGCAGAAATGCACGCACAAACGGCAGGCACAGCAGAATACCTAGCTGAAAGTGATGCTGATGGAATACGCATAGCTCGTGAAATAATGAGAAGCCTGCCTTGGAATGACCAGTTGAAAGATTCATCTGTGTTAAAACCAAATTTATACGCTGAACCTCACTATTCTCCAGATGAATTGTTAGGGGTCGTTCCAGCAGATAGTAAGCGACCTTATGATGTTCGTGAAATATTAGCGCGCATATCTGATGGATCAGAATTCTTAGATTTTAAAAATGACTTTGATCAGCAAACAGTATGTGGACGCATTAAAATTGAAGGTCACGCTGTCGGTATTATTGGTAATAATGGCCCAATTACTCCGCAGGGCGCAGCCAAAGCGGCTCAGTTTATTCAATTGTGCGAGCAATCAAATACACCATTGTTGTTTATCCATAACACAACAGGTTTCATGGTAGGCACGCAAAGTGAACAAGCTGGCGTGATCAAGCATGGTTCTAAAATGATTCAAGCTGTTGCAAATGCAACGGTTCCTAAGATCAGTATTAATGTCGGCGGTTCTTACGGCGCGGGTAACTATGCAATGTGTGGTCGTGGACTAGACCCTCGTTTCATATTTGCATGGCCTAATAGTAAAACAGCCGTAATGGGTGGCGCGCAGGCGGGTAAAGTATTACGCATCGTAGCTGAAGAGAAGCAGTTGAAAATGGGCATGACCCCAGACCCTAAAGTGTTAGACACCATTGAGCTGGCAACGGCGCAGAAACTGGATGCAGGTTCAACCAGTTTATTTGGTACTGCCCGTTTATGGGATGACGGCATTATTGATCCTCGTGATACTCGAAGAGTATTAGGTTACTGCTTAAGCATTTGTAAAGAAGCAGAAGCCAGAACATTGCAAACCAGCACATTTGGTGTTGCACGACTTTAACGCTGTACTATTTACATAAATAGAATTATCAATTTTTAACGAGATAACATTATGATCCTTACACATGAGCACAAAGAGTTTCACCGTACAGTTAAAAATTTCGTAGAAAACGAAATTAACCCAAATGTTGCGGAATGGGAAAAAGCAGGGCTGTTTCCTGCACATGAAGTTTTTAAAAAAATGGGTGATCTTGGCCTGCTGGGTATTAACAAAGAAGAAAAGTATGGCGGTCTAGGGTTGGACTACAGTTACCAGCTTTATGCTGCCGAGGCGCTAGGTTATGCGAATTGTGGGGGCGTCCCCTTATCAATTGGTGTGCAAACTGATATGGCAACCCCCGCCATTGCTAAGTTTGGAACTACTGAATTAAAAGAGCAATTTTTAGCGCCGGCCATTGCAGGTGAATACGTGGCATCTATAGCTGTGTCTGAAACGGGTGCAGGCTCAGATGTGGCCGGTTTAAAAACGACGGCTAAAAAAGACGGCGATGACTACATTATTAATGGTTCAAAAATGTGGATTACAAATGCACAGCATGCTGATTTCTTTTGTGTGCTTGCGAACACTAGTGATGACAAACCCCATAAAAATAAAACACTGATTGTGGTTCCTGCCAATTTACCAGGTGTTACTGTCGGTGAAAAAATAGATAAAATTGGTATGCGCTGCAGCGATACTTCTCCAGTCTTTTTTGATGATGTTCGAGTGCCACAGCGCTATAAAATTGGAGCAGAAGGCACAGGCTTTATGCTGCAAATGCTTCAATTTCAAGAAGAGCGTTTGTGGGGTGCCGCAAGTGGCTTGGTCACACTTGATCGATGTGTAGAGCAGACCATTGAATATTGCAAAGAACGCAAAACATTTGGTCAGCCGCTTATTAATAATCAGGCTATCCACTTTCGTATGGCTGAGCTACAAACTGAAATTGAATCGCTTCGTGCACTCACTTATCGCGCAGCCGACTTAATGATGAATAAACAGGATGTCACCAAATTAGCTTCTATGTGTAAGTTAAAAGGCGGTCGTTTAATTCGCGAAGTTTCAGACAGTTGCTTGCAGTACTGGGGTGGTATGGGCTTTACAATGGAGAACCCAATTTCGCAGGTATATCGTGATGGTCGACTGGCTTCTATTGGCGGTGGTGCGGATGAAATCATGATGGGCATTATTTGTAAGTACATGGATATCTTGCCTAAAAAAGCAAAGTGATTTAGTAGCGTTAATTGAGCTTTAATTTGTTAGCGGATAGTCGTTTTGAATTAAAGCTAAACCGTTCACCCTGAGCCTCGCGTAGCGAGATAAGTCGAAGGGTGGCTGATTAAAAATAGGCTTGTCATGTTAGATCAAGAATATAAAAGTATTAAATTAGATCGTGACGATTGGGTTTTAAACGTCACTTTAAATCGTCCTAAAGCACGCAATGCCATGAGTTTGGAAATGGTGGGTGAGCTTGGGCAAGTATTTACAGCGTTAGAATCAGACTTGTCAGTGCGAGCGGTTATTTTACGCGGTGAGGGTGGGCACTTTTGTGCTGGCGGTGATATTAAAGATATGGCGGGCGCTCGTGCAGCGGCTGCTAAAAGTGACAGTGATCCCTATTTTGAATTAAACAAACAGTTTGGCGAGTTGATCGTTCAAATGAATAAATTACCCCAGGTGATGATTACGATTTTAGAAGGAGCCGTTTTAGGAGGCGGTTTTGGGTTGGCATGTGTAAGTGATGTAGCGATAGCCGCATCAACCGCAAAATTCGGTTTACCTGAAACATCGCTGGGTATTCCACCTGCTCAAATAGCGCCTTTTGTTGTTAAGCGTATTGGGTTAACGCAAGCCCGTCGTCTTGCCTTGTTAGGTGCACGTTTTGGTGGTGAAGAATCTGTACGTTTAGGCATTAGCCATTTTTACGCTGAAGATGATGCCGCAATTGATCGTCTAGTGAGTGAGACATTAGACAGTGTTAAAAAATGTGCCCCAGAAGCAAACGCTGTAACCAAAGGCTTGCTGCTTAAAGCCGCAGAGCATGAAGCTGAGAGCTTGATAGAAGACGCAGCCAAAGCATTTAGCTCGGCTGTACAGGGTTCTGAAGGTGTGGCTGGAACCATGGCATTCATCCAGAAAAAACCGGCACCCTGGGCTTAGGTTTTTTTAGATTTATAGTTAACAGATTGCTTGTAGGGTGTATTAGAGCTCGGTGCATAATACACCCAGAATTAGAATGGCGAATAATTAAGAGCGTTAAGCTCAAATAAGAATAATAAGGCCCACTGGGTAACAGAAATATTATCCCTTGGGATTAGGAGAAATAACATGGCGCAAGAAATAAACATTACAAAAGTTTTAGTGGCAAACCGCGGAGAGATTGCATTGCGCGTTATGAAAACGGCGCAAGCTATGGGTTACGCAACGGTTGCTGTTTACAGCGAAGCGGATGCGGATGCACCTCATGTTAAATTTGCCGATGAAGCCGTTTGTATTGGTCCTGCGCAAGTTAATCAAAGCTACCTTGTTATCGAAAAAATTATAGAAGCGTGCAAACAAACAGGGGCCGATGCCGTTCACCCAGGTTACGGCTTTTTGTCAGAAAACACTGACTTTTGTGCAGCTTGCCAAGCAAATGGTATTACCTTTATAGGGCCAGACCCTAAAGCCATTGAATTGATGGGTAATAAGCGTTTAGCTAAAATTGAAATGCTTGCGGCTAATGTACCTTGTATTCCTGGTTATGAAGGGGCTGATCAAGATGAAAGCGTACTTTATGAAGAAGCCAAGAAAGTTGGTTTTCCTATCATGGTTAAAGCGGCAGCAGGCGGCGGTGGTCGTGGCATGCGCTTGGTATTGACTGAAGATGAATTTTTATCCCAATTAAAAACCGCTAAGTCAGAAGCATTGAATGCATTTGGCAGTGATGAAATTATTTTAGAAAGGGCGGTGATTAATCCCCGCCACATTGAAATTCAAGTATTTGCCGATCGACATGGCAACTGCATTTATTTAGGTGAGCGTGACTGTTCAGTACAGCGTCGCCACCAAAAGGTAGTAGAAGAAGCACCGTCACCGTTTGTATCTGAAGCTTTACGCAAAGAAATGGGCACGGCAGCTGTAAATGCTGCAAAAGCTTGTGATTACGTAGGCGCAGGTACTGTTGAGTTTCTAACTGATGATGATGGTAAATTTTACTTCCTTGAAATGAACACCCGCTTGCAAGTGGAGCACCCAGTAACTGAATTAGTTACTGATGTTGATCTAGTGGCCTGGCAGCTAACAATTGCAGCGGGTGGCCTTTTACCTAAAACACAGGAAGAGGTCACAATAACAGGGCATGCAATGGAAGTGCGTTTGTATGCTGAAGACCCGGCTTTAGGCTTTATGCCGCAAACAGGTAAAGTATTACGTTGGGATTACAGTGAAGGCATTGGCATGCGTATGGATGCAGGTATCCGACAAGGTCAAACCATCACACCTTTCTACGACCCTATGTTAGCGAAGGTAATTGCATACGGTGAAAATCGTGATGTGGCTCGTCGACGTTTAATGGCATCACTTAAAAAGTTAAACCTATTGGGTGTTCGCAGTAACCGCGGATTCTTATATAACATTTTAAATAATGAAGTGTTTGCAAGTGGTGGCGCCACAACAGGGTTCATTGAAAAAGACTTTAATGAAGATAAAACGTTAACGCCGCACCCGTTGACAGAGAAACAGCAAGCAATAGCGGCTTGGTTGTTCTATCTAAAAGGCGCGGCTAAATACACGAATGATAATGAAAGAACTTTTTGGCGTAACTCTAACCCAGCGCCAACATGGATAGACCTTGCATATCTTGATGATGCGCATTCTGTGGGTGTGAATGTAGTTGACGCACAAAAGAATCAATTTAATGTGGCTGTTGCTGATCAAGTATTTGATTTTTCTTTGTTAGAGTTAAATGATCAGCAGTTGGTTTATATTGAATCGGGTGTTAAATCTACGTTCAATTTTGCTTTTGATAATGATGAAACGGTATTCTTAGAAAGCCATGAGGGCTGTATTCAAGTTGATAATACAACGCATGCTCCTGCAGTTTCGGCAGAAAGTGCTGGCAACGGACAAATAAAGGCTTCTATGGATGGCGGTATTATGGACGTATTGGTTGAGGTGGGTGCGCAAGTAGAAAAAGGCGATACGCTTGTCATACTTGAAGCTATGAAAATGGAGCATGCAATGAAAGCGGATACTTCGGGTGTTATTAAAACCGTACAAGTATCAAAAGGCGATCAGGTTAAAGGCCGTCAGTTGCTAATTGAAATTGAAGTACCTGAAGCCGAGTTAGAGTCGGCTTAAGTAATTTGATTAATGGTGTTACTTTAAAAAATAGGCTTGTTCTTGGCGGAATGAGCCTTTTTTATATGTCATTACTTTTGTAAATAGGCTCAAAAATAATATAGTTTTTTGGGTTCTTTTGGCCAATAACGTGAAACAAAATGCCATTGATAGTTAGGTTTATACTGCTATCTTTTATCGTGTGATTTACTTAAATAATACGCTGCATAAATAGAATAAATATAAGGTGTTGTCATGTCCAAGAAAAAGAAAGTATCCGTTATAGAGTCTTACTTAGATGAAACCCATTTAGCATTAAGAGAAAGTGTGGCTCGATTTGTATCTCAAGAAATATTGCCACACATTGATGATTGGGAGGAGCAGAATGAATTTCCTAGAGAGTTATATAAGAAAGCCGGTGATGCTGGATTTCTAGGGCTGGGATTTGAAGAAAAAGATGGAGGCACACCTGGGGATGTTTTTCATAAACTAGTATTTTCGGAAGAGATTATGCGCTCGACCAGTGGTGGTCTTGTGGCCAGTCTTGGGTCGCTAGACATCGCAGTTCCGCCCATTGCAAAGTGGGGCAGCAAAGCTCTTAAAGAAAAAGTGTTACCGGGAATTATTTCGGGTGATAAAATCGCAGCGCTTGCCATTACTGAACCAGGTGGCGGTTCAGATGTGGCAAACATTACTACTCGGGCAGAAAAGGTTACAACCCCTGAGGGAGATTTTTACAAGGTGAATGGCAGTAAGACATTTATCACATCAGGTATTCGTGCTGATTATTATACGGTAGCGGTTCGAACCGGTGGAGAAGGTTTTGGCGGTGTTAGTTTACTTATGATTGAGAAGGGTACGCCTGGTTTTTCAACGGGTAAAAGCCTTAAAAAAATGTGTTGGTGGGCATCTGATACCGCTGAATTATTCTTTGATGATTGCATGGTGCCAGTAGAAAACTTAATCGGTGTTGAAAACACAGGCTTCTTTGCGATCATGGCTAACTTTCAAAGTGAGCGTTTAATGTTAACTTCAATGGCGAATATGACGTCCGAAATGGCATTAGAAGAAGCCTTGAAGTACGCAAAAGAACGTGAAGCCTTTGGTCGTTCAATCGTGAAATACCAAGTGATTAAACATAAGTTAGTAGAGATGGCCACTCGCTTAGAAGTCAGCAAAACAATGATGTATAACGTGGCTGCCAATATGAATGCTGGCATTGATCAAATCAAAGAAGTCAGTATGGCCAAAAACTTTGCCACTGATACAAGTGATTTTATCACCTATGAAGCGGTTCAAATATTTGGAGGTCATGGCCTGATGCGTGAAAACCTTGTTGAGCGCTTGTATCGTGATAATCGAATTCTATCGATTGGCGGTGGCACACGTGAAATCATGAATGAAATTGTTGCCAAGCAAATGGGGCTGTGATTTTACCGTTTTGTTTTTATATGATTTGAATTAACACATTCTATGTCTATCCGGTTGTTTTATTAGTGCATCGGTATAGCACGTTGATTTAATGAGCATATACATATTCCAATCATGAAAAAATAAACGCTCCAGAAGAAGTCTAACAAGCTACTTCTCTTGCATAAAAGACGTCAAGCTTAGGCTTGGCGTTTTTTTTGTTGTTTGTTAACGGGGTTCAACTTATCTCTGGTAATCACATTTAAGTTTGTGTTTGTGTAAGTTCCTGTAAGTGCTTGTAACTATTAGGAAAAAGTTCTAAATGCTGGCTGTTTTCAACATGTGGTACGGGTTTGTCACATTGAGATACTATAGCTAACTGCTAAACTGGACTCTCTACAACATCTAGCAAAAACACCTTAAATGATATTCGATTTCTTCCATCAGCAGCGCTTAAATGCAAGCCAGCAAGCTTTATTTGATAAAGTCATTCGAACAGAGCAGCTGTCAGATTCTCGTTTGTTTACTGCCATTGCTTTATTGTTGTCTTTATTCTTTTTATTCTCTGATTATCAATTTCTACGTGACGAGTTTGAACACGTAGCCACTATTCGTATTAGCATTGTAATATGCTGCTTATTTGTCTTCGGGTTATTAACGTATCTATCAACAAAAGTCGCGTTTAATCTAATCGCTGTGGGGGTTGTTTCTTATAACATTGTGATCGTTTACCTTGGGGTTTTAGCTGCTGAAAAAGGCTTGTATATATATCAGCAGGGTACGGTACTCATCATTATTTATTGTTGCACACTGTTTCAGGCTCCGCTTCGCCATACAGCAATAATTACTTTTACATGTTGTCTGACTTATATAATCGGTATCTTGATGTTCTCTAAAACAGATACCATTGTTGTGATTAATAATGTGTTTATTTTCATAACTGCGGCAATATTCGGCTTAATGGCTGTCATGCAGCGAGAAGGTCACTTGATTCAGTTTTTTCAACAGTCCCAGGTGCTTAAAAAGAAAAATAAAGAAGTGCATGAACAAGCTTTAACAGATGCATTGACTCAACTACCAAATCGATTCTCTTTAATGAGTGTGCTTGAAAGCTATCAAGGGAAAGTTCCTAGTAATATGTTAATTATGATGTTGGATGTTGACGATTTCAAAAAATTAAATGATGAGCTAGGGCATACGGTAGGGGATGTGGCACTGCAAAGCGTTTCTTCAGTGCTCAATAAATACGTATCTAAAGAGCAAGGTTATATTGCTCGATACGGCGGCGAAGAATTTATTGTTTTCTTAGAAGACGTATCTCGGGCATCAGCTCAAGAATTTGCAGATAGCCTAGTGTCAGCAGTCAGAGATATGCCTTCTGATGGGCTGCCACCTATTACAGTCTCTTTAGGGGCCTATGTGACCAAAGGGCAAGAGCAATCCATTAGTGTGTGTATTGAGGTGGCTGATCAAGAGTTATTGCGCGCTAAAAAAAGCGGAAAAAACCAAGCCATGTTTGCCGGGTTTTAATCTTTATTTTATGGTTTAGGGCTGCAGTTTAAGTCGTTGAAAGGCTTATTATCTTTTAGCTTATGTATCCCCTTCGCCTCTATTTTCCCCCTCCTTTGTAAAAATACTATTACTCGATAATTTAATTCGATAAATGTCTTTTATCCATGAATATTAGAAATACATGGAACTTAGATGGTTTATTTTATAATTATGGTTGTGTTTAGAGGTGATATTCGGCCTTTTTAGAATATAGTTTGATTTCGAATTGAATTGAAATCAGCTCTAATAATTAGGCGGCTTTCACATCTAGCTTGTCAGTTGTCTTGTTGTTTCTAGAATGTTGAATTCACATATCATATATTTTCTTTATAGCCTATGGCTGGTAATTATTAATTATTCGCGTGTATCCCCCTGTGACTTTAAATGGCGCTTGCTAAGCTTTCTACGCAAAACTGCATTTACAATAAAAAAATAATATAACAAAAAGGAGGGGCGTATGAATTTATTAAATAAAAATTCAACTTACAAAAATGGTTTGCTGTTTGTATTGCTTTGCTCAGTGATGGCCAGTGCGAATGCTTGGTGGTGGGAAAAACCTAAAGATATTGAAGGTTCTAATGAGTTAGTAGATGTCATGATTGTAGGGAACGCAGTAGACGGTACAGTCAACTTTGTTGATGTTGAACGTCATTTGCTAATTGGTACAGTCGACGTGGCGAAAGATCAATGGTGGCGCTTGCTGGTTGATCCAATTAATACACTGGCTTTAGGTTTCAATGTTTTACGAGAGGGCAGTCAGAGAATTTTAGATGACTCCGTGTTAACACTCGATGGGAGTACCTTAATTGTTTCGCGAGGCTGGATGGGCGATGTAGTAGCTTTTGATCTTACTCGCACTGATACGCCTATGCTATGGCGCTTTGAGATGGACGGTCCAAGGTCGGATCATATGGATATATCTAATGATGGGACACGCATTATTATTTCAGATACGTTAGAAAATAAAGTCGTGGTACTTAATCCGTTTACGGGTCATAAAATAACTGAGTTTACGGCAGGAGACTACGCTCACGGAAATGATTATTCCCACAGCGGAAAGTACATTTACAATGGCAGTATTGGTAGTGTGTTGCTTCCATATATTCTGAATGATAAAAAAGGCAAAAGGCAGCTGACAATTGCCGATGCTGATACTCACGAAATTATTAGGACTCATGAATTTGAATTTGGTGTAAGGCCCTCAGTTTTTACCCCTGATGATGCTGTTATGTATACTCAGTTTTCATATCAACGTGGGTTTTCCAAGGTAGATTTAGTAACAGGTGAAATTTTAGATACCTACCCATTACCAGCCAGTGATCATGGTAAAGAAAACTTTACAAATTTTAAAGATTATCCAAATAACTCTGCGCATCATGGTTTGGCGTTATCATCAGATGGAAAAAAATTGTGTGTGGCAGGTACCATTGATGATTACATAGCCATTGTAGATGCTGAGACCAAGGTTGTAGATAATATTATACACGGCCCTCAAACTCCTTATTGGGCGGCCACAGGTCCTAATGGTAATTACTGCTATGTCTCTAACTCTTACGGAGATTCGGTGTCTGTTATTGATTTTGCTTCAGCCACCGAGGTTGCCAGAATTGATGTAGGTGCCTTCCCACAACGCAGTCGTGCAGTGAAAGTCAAAGCAGGTATTTTAGAAGGATTGTTTGGCTGGTAATAGAAGTGTGTGCAGATTTTATTGCACTAATTATTCGTAATAGATGAATTTAGGCACCTGGTTACGTAAGTGGCTGGGTGTTTTTTTAAAATAGTGTGTCTTTTTAGCTTGTTTGCGGATCAGCCAGTAAGGCTAGATTCCCATTTCCTCCATCGCTTTTTTACGTTTCTCTTCAGCTTGCTCACTTATGTCGTCTAACTGGGTTTGAGCGTGTTTAAATTGTTGTTTTGGTTTTAATGGCTGTGCTTCGCCAGTTTTATTGTCTTGTAAATAAAACTGGGCAATGGCCATAAGCATCATAGCGGCTATTAAAAGTCTTAATATCATTATGATGCTCTCTTCTAATTATTATGAATCTAAAGTGTAAGTATTAGGCGTCAGGTAAATCAAACTTCACCATATCAAAAGTATGGCCTTCAACTTTTAAATAGTAGCCATGAGTGTACCAATCACCCAGAACAATGCGTTCAAACTCTTTGCCGTTATGTTCCCAATTATGAAAAGCAGGGCGATGAGTGTGGCCGTGTATCATGCGGGTGCAAGAGTGTTCATCTAATGCAGACTGAACGTCGTCAGATACAACGTCCATCATTTCGTCATCTTTAATACTGTTGTAGTTTTGGCTTTGCTTGCGAGCATTTTCGGCAAACGCTACACGATCGGCAATGGGCTTGCTGACAAAATCTTCTTTCCAAGCGGTGCTTCTGGCCAGTTTTCTAAAGTCTTGGTATTCGATGTCTTTAGTGCACAAGCTATCCCCATGCATTAATAGGGCAGGCTGGTCAGCTAATTGAATTAATGTGGGGTCGTTTAATAAGGTGCAGCCGGTATCTTGACAAAAATCATCGCCAATTAAAAAATCGCGATTGCCATGCATAATGAATAGCGATACCCCGCGATCCGAAGTGGCTTTAAGCACTTGTTTGATTTGATCGGCGTATTCGTCATCAATGTCGTCACCCACCCAGTAATTAAAAAAATCACCCAGTATGTACAAGTCGTCACCCGCTTGTGGTTTCAGCAGAAAATCATAAAACCCAGCCGTAATTCGGGTTTCTTCTAGTGCAAGGTGTAAGTCAGAGATAAACCAAGTGGTCATAGTGTTAATACTTATCAATTATAAACGCTAACTACATTCTAATAGACAAGGCGAATTTTGTCTCTTTGAAAGTGATAATCAGAGTAGGCAGTTATATAGGCGTTCTAAAGGTAGGTAGGATGAAAAGCCAAGCGAGTGGTGTGTTTTGGTCAGGGTTTACAGCAGAAGGGTGTGAGAAGAGGTCGATCATAGAACGATGCGACCTCAAGCACTTTGACCCCACCTAAGCAGGGTCGCTAGTTAGAATGGATTATTCTACTAGAGTCGCGCTTTCAATGATTACAGGCTCTACAGGTACATCTTGGTGACCCATTGTGATGCCTGTTTTCACGCCTTTAATGCGATTAACAACGTCTTCGCCTTCAACTACTTCGCCGAATACACAGTAACCCCAACCTTCAGCATTTTTGCCAGAGTGGTTAAGGAAGCTGTTATCTTTAATATTGATGAAGAACTGGCTAGATGCGCTGTGCGGATCCATAGTACGGGCCATAGCAACCGTTAGGTTTTTGTTGGTTAAACCGTTGTCTGCTTCGTTCTCGATGCTGCCTTGAGTATTAGGCTTTTGGCTCATGTCAGGGTTCATACCACCGCCTTGAACCATGAAACCATCAATTACACGGTGAAAGATTAAACCGTCGTAAAAACCGTCTTTCACATAGTTGATGAAATTTTCAACAGTTTTAGGGGCTTTTTCAGCATCTAAAGCCAGTTTGATGTCACCGAAAGTGGTTTTTAGTACAACCTGAGTCATGAAGGCACCTTTTTAATGATTGAATTGGAAAGGGCCGCTATAATACGGCCTTTGTGAATTTGTAGCCAGCGCCTACCGCCCATATCCTCAAACAACACTGCAGGATGGGCCGATATCCTCTAGCGCTATCAGAGTTTGAATAAATTAAATGACCGAAGCCAACATGACCGAAGCCACTGCAAAACCTGCTAACTTTATTGAAAAAATCATCGATGAAGACCTATCTAGCGGCAAGCACCAGAGCATTACAACGCGTTTCCCGCCCGAGCCAAATGGCTATTTACACGTGGGTCACGCAAAAGCCATTTGCGTAAACTTTGGTTTGGCGCAACAGTTTGGCGGCCAATGTAACCTTCGTTTTGACGACACCAACCCAGAAAAAGAAGAAGACGAATACGTACAAGCCATTCAAGACGATGTGAAATGGTTGGGTTTTGAATGGGCAGGTGACATCAAGTACACGTCTGATTACTTTGATCAGTTACACCAGTGGGCCATTGATCTTATTAAGGCTGGTAAAGCCTATGTATGTGATTTATCGGCTGATCAAGCTAAAGAATACCGTGGCAACTTTGAAAAGCCGGGTACAAACAGCCCGTTCCGCGATCGTTCTATCGAAGAAAACCTAGAGCTGTTCGAAAAAATGCGTCTAGGGGATTTTGACGAAGGCGCTTGCGGCTTACGCGTAAAAATTGATATGGCCGCGCCAAACATGAGTTTGCGTGACCCATACATCTACCGAATCAAAAAAGCCACTCACCACCAAACTGGTGACAAATGGTGCATTTACCCAAGCTATGACTTTGCACATGGCCAGTCAGACTCCATCGAAGGCATTACGCACTCTGTTTGTACGCTAGAGTTTGCTGACCACCGCCCATTATACGATTGGTTTATTAGCAATTTAGACACACCTGCAGAACCGCATCAGTACGAATTTGGCCGTTTAAACATTAACTACACCGTAACCAGCAAACGTAAATTACGTGCCTTGGTAGAAGGGAAGGTTGTAAGCGGTTGGGATGATCCTCGCATGCCAACCATCTCGGGAATGCGTCGTCGTGGTTACACCGCCGCGTCTATTCGTAACTTTTGTGACAGCTTGGCAGTGGCTAAAACTGACGGCACGGTTGATGTGGCTCAAATGGAATTCTTTATTCGAGATGACCTAAACCAAAATGCACCCCGTGCAATGGCTGTGTTGAACCCGCTTAAAGTGGTGATCAGCAATATGGCCGATGATCATGAAGAAATGCTTAACGTTCCTTACCTGTTTAACAGCGAAGGTGAAGCCCGTGAAGAACTAGGCGCACGTGACGTGCCTTTCTCAAATGAATTGATCATTGATCAAGCTGACTTTAAAGAAGAGTACAGCAAGAAATTTAAGAAAAAATTCTGTGTGGGCAGACGCATTCGTTTACGCCATGGTTACGTACTTCAAGCAGATGGTTTTGAAAAAGACGCTGAAGGCAATATCACACAAGTAAATGCATCGCTGATTGAAAACACACTGGGTTGCGATCCAGAAGACGGCGACAAGCCAAAAGGCGTTGTGCATTGGATCAGTGCTAAGCACGCAGTAGAAGCCGAAGTACGCAGCTACGCGCGTTTATTTAATGATGCAAACCCAGATGGCGGCGACAAAGAGTTTATGGATTGCCTAACACCCGATTCATTGGTTGTATCAAAAGTAATGATCGAGCCTGCTTTAGCCGGTGTTAATGCTGAAACTGTTTTTCAGTTTGAACGTGAAGGCTATTACGTAGCAGATCGCTTTGATCACAGTGCAGACAAGCCTGTTTTTAATCTAACCATTGGTCTTCGTGAAGATAAATCGTTAACTAGCTAATAAAAAAATGTCGCCTGCAAGTAGGCTCGTACAAGTGTAGGTGCTTGCCGGTGCACTCCAAACTGTAGGAGCTTGCTTGCAAGCGAAAATAGACAAGGTATACAAAGCGGTATCGCGCGCAAGCGCCCTCCCACAAAAGGGTATTAATCCAAATGTGAGAGGCTGCCTGCATGCGACCAGAAAGCAAAGAATTGAAAT
>ERZ1027231.314-NODE-314-length-16382-cov-21.097813_pt1 | contig 16382 bp, 15 predicted proteins | sample MGYA00520866_ERZ1027231 | MGnify/ENA primary metagenome ERZ1027231 (study PRJEB33311, sample SAMEA4378411) | marine metagenome | biome: Marine biome; feature: Fjord; material: Water | collected 2014-07-20T08:00:00Z/2014-07-... | depth 75 m ...
CGCGTCAGATTTACAGTCTGATCCCTTTGGCCACTCGGGAACCCCACCAAATTGCGTCGCAGATTCTGCCTTTACAAACTCTTGTTGTCAAGTAATTCTCTTTAAAATTAATTACTTGCAAGCTTTTGTACGTGTATCTACGCCTCTACTGCGTAACAACTTCGCTGTAGAGGGCGCGCACTATACCCAATTTTTTATAAGTTGCAAACACCTTTTAACAACGAATTTGCTTCCACTGCTTATCTTTACCTTCAAGCAGGCGCTGACGCGTTCTTTCATCAACTGGTGCATCTCTATTCATAGGCGCCACAACCCAATGCTGGTTGCGCTTTCGCTCCAATGGCTTCACTTTGGGTACTATTTTTTTCTTAGCCAGTTTTTTCAACAATCGATCCACCGATCCTTGCTTGGCAAATAACCCCAGAGAAATACCATTGGCAAGCTCACCCTCGGTAATCACGTAACTATCCACACCTCTTTTCTGCAGCTCTTTTAATTTACGTAACGCCATCTTCTTATTAGCAAGAGGCTTTAAATAAACCCAAAACTCCTTTTTAACCACTACAGCATTATTTTCGATGCGAGCAGAAACATCTAAAGCCAGCATGCGCGCACGCATATGCCTAGCATCAAGCTCAAGCAAGTAAGGCCCTACAGCCCAACAAAGAGGTGCTTTTTTTTCTGCTGTACTTTTTTGACGAGCCACTGTCTCGGTCAATTCAGATAGCAACTTGATCCGCGGCGCCCCATTTACCATGGGCACAGTTACCGTTTTATCTTCTATAATTTGTTTTGGCTGAGAAAACTGATAGCCAAGGTAGGCTAGATTAATCACTACCAACGATATAAATATCCAACGCATCGGCCCGAAAGCCTCCCTGAAACTTAAGAAAAATAAACGCTCAATCCGTCTAACACTAGGTCGGCCTGATACTGCACCGGCTCAGTAAGTAATGACACTAAACGCTGCCCATCCCCTCCTGTCACCCATACCTGCGCATTAGGCTGAAGCGCCCTATGGTGCTCCAACCAGCAAGCTACCATATCCTGAACACCATGATCTACGCAGTCTTGGGTAGAGTTTCCTGGCGCCCGACCCACTTGCCACTCATCCTCCACCACGACTCGGCGAGTCCCGCCGAGCAAACTGTCTTTCATAAGACTAAAGCCCGGACATATGTAACCGCCCACATGGCGCCCAAACTCATCAATTAAATCAAGAGTAATCGCAGTGCCAGCATCAATTACAATATGAGATTGCTCAGGGCTTTTGCTCCACGCAGCCAGCATTGCCAACCACCTATCCACACCCATTTTATGGACATCTTCATAACTATTACTCAAGCCAAACTGACTCACTTGAGTTTTTGCAAACTCAGCCTGAGGGAAAGACTCCAATATCCAAGCCGCCTGCTCATCGTGAACAGAGCTCACCCAAACCTCTTCCACCAAACCCATCCAGCTTGGCTGACTCTCAATGGATAACTTCAAGTCAAGACCGGAATCAAATACTCCGCGATAATCACATACTCGCCACTTTGCCCGCGTATTACCAACATCAAGCTCTAAACGCATAATTAAGACTCCCCAGATACCATAACTCGCAAACTCACTTCCCCAGCATTAAACGACTGCAAACCCGCTTCTGTTTCCAGCTGCAACTCACCCTTTTCATTCACACCAGCACACACACCCTTAATTTCACTAGACGGTAAAATCAACCTTACAGCCCGCCCTTTAAAAGCGTCGTGGCGATTCCATTCTTGCTGCAACGGCCCAAAACCCTGCTGACTAAATTGCTCCAAGACCCGACACAGGTGTGATACCAAATTTGCAGCCATGGCATTCCGCCCAACTGCACCGCCTAATTGTTTTACGCCTGTGGCGCTCTGATCTATTTGAGTGAGATCCTGATTGGTTAAGTTTAAATTTAAACCAACACCTATAACCACTTGGCAAGCATCACTCATATCCCCTGTAAGCTCGATTAGAATGCCGCCCAATTTAGCGTCATTTGCAAGAATGTCATTCGGCCATTTAAGCCCCACCTCTTTAACACCCTGCTCTTCGAGACTGCGGTGTACAGCCAACCCTACCGCTAGGCTCAACCCTTGTATGCCAGCAATTCCTTGGGAGAAAGGCCACAACACAGAAAAATACAGGTTACGCGCAAATGGGCTTACCCATTCCCGCCCCCTGCGACCACGACCGGCCGTCTGCATTTCAGCAAAACATATATGACGCTGATCAAAGTTATCTTCTGCAACACGCATCATTGCATCATTGGTTGAATCAAGACTCAATTCTATCTTGCTCGATGAAAATTGCTGTGATGGAAAGCCATTCTCAACCAGGGTCGCCAGGTTTAGCAGCTCAACAGGTTCAGGCAATCTGTAACCCTTACCTTTAACACTGTGCAAGGGAATATTCATTCCTTCCAATTTTTGCAACTGCTTCCACACCGCCGCCCGACTAATACCTATTTGCGCTCCCAGCTCTTCTCCAGAGTGGAATTTTCCATCGGACAATATTTCCATAAGCGCTTGATTCATTTGTTGCCAACCTTATCAGCAGATAAAATACTTGGTGAACGCTACCCCAATAAGGTCAGCGTTCCAATATTTCTTTTTACTTGCCCAACAGAATTAATCAGGCCACTGATCCAGTATTTCCTTCGCCGCACGGAAAGCTTCTTGCGCAGCAGGGGCGCCACAATACACAGCAGAATGTAAAAATACCGCTGCTATTTCTTGCTTACTTGCACCATTGCGCAAAGCGCCGCGTGTATGGCCTTTTATTTCAGTAGGCGCCTTTAAAGCAGCCAACATCCCCAATGTCACAAGACTACGAGTTTTTAAATCAAGGTCCTCACGAACCCAGCTAGCCCCCCAAGCATGATCATTAATATACTCCTGCAAAGGCTGGGTCATTTCATCGGCATTTTTAAGCGCACGATCTACAAATTCATCACCCATTACCTGACGACGTATTTGCTCACCTGTCTTTTTAGTCATTTCAATTTCTACCTATTTATTATTAATGTTTTTGTAAAAAGGAAATTGCCACTTTCTACCAAAAGAAACAATGGCAAGCGCAACCCAAATACATGTACGACTATCACAAGTTTTGCCTGATCCCGTATTAACAGGCAAAAAAAAGCCGACTTACGTCGGCCTTTATATATTCACAGCTATTAAAATTTAAAACTCAAAGCTGTGACGCAGTACGATTGTTTGAACGCGATCCGGGCCTGTTGAAATAATATCAATTGGCGCACCAATGGCCTTTTCAACAAAGCGAATGTAGGCGCGTGCATTCTCAGGAAGCTCTTCCAGAGTTTGCGCACCCACAGTATTTTCAGACCAGCCAGGCAACTCTTCGTATACAGGCGTGATTTTAGCGAATTGATCAGCACTAGCAGGAACATTCATGCGATTACCCTCACTGTCTTGGTAACCAACACAAACCTTAACAACATCCAAACCATCTAAAACATCTAGCTTGGTCAGGCAGATTGTATTTACCGAGTTAACACGAATAGAGTGCTTAACCAACGCCGCATCAAACCAACCACAACGACGAGAGCGACCAGTAGTAGTGCCTTTTTCATGACCTACTGTGGATAAGTGCTCACCTACATCGTCAAATAATTCAGTAGGAAAAGGACCTGCACCCACACGAGTAGTGTAAGCCTTAGTAATACCCAGAATTTGATCCAGATACAAAGGACCCACACCTGAACCACAAGCGACACCGCCAGCCGTAGTATTAGATGAGGTTACAAAAGGGTAAGTACCGTGGTCGATATCTAAAAGTGTGCCTTGGGCACCCTCAAACATAATATCGCCACCGTCTTCACGGATTTCATGAACCAAGTCCACAGCATCCACAACAATGTCTTTAATCTGTGCAGCCCAATCGATACAAGATGCCAATGTATCTTCGTAGCTTACTTCATCTACGTTGTAGTAATTCTTAAGAGAGAAGTTATGGAATTCCATTACTTCTTTTAACTTGTCGGCAAATTCTGGCTGATACATATCACCAATGCGCAAGCCGCGGCGCGCCACTTTATCTTCGTAAGCAGGCCCGATTCCACGACCGGTAGTTCCGATTTTGGCATTACCGCGCTTAATTTCACGAGCCTGATCTAGTGCTACGTGATAAGGCAAAATCAACGGACAAGCATGAGAAACTTGTAAACGCTCCATTACTGGAATGCCGCGCTCCTCTAAAGCACGCGCCTCTTTTAATAAGGCATCAGGCGCCACAACCACGCCGTTACCAATAATACATTTAACACCATCACGTAGAATTCCGGATGGAATTAGATGTAACGCTGTCTTAACACCGTCAATAACTAGGGTATGACCTGCGTTATGACCGCCCTGAAATCGCACCACTGCGGTGGCTTTTTCAGTTAGAAGGTCAACGATTTTACCCTTGCCTTCATCACCCCATTGGGTGCCTAGTACTACTACGTTCTTGCCCATGACTTAGCTTAGCTCGAAATGTTTGCTCTTATAGAGCTTTCACGATCCACTGATTGTTTTCACAAACCAATGCTGAAGTGCAACCAGAGGCTGCCGGAATATCATTTACAGATAATCCACTAATGACTCGCTTGCCTTGTGAGCGTAGCTCACTCACGACAGACCAGTCAGCATCGCAGGGGGCAAAAATAGCCTCCACAGCAGATGCGTTGTTATCAATTACTTGAATCCATTGCTTTAAATCAGCACTAAAACCAGTGGCTGCCCGTGAACGCCCAAATACCGCACCGGTATCATCGTAACGCCCACCTTGAGCTACCGCTTGTCCGTGCCCTGCCACATAAGCCGCAAATACTACGCCCGTGTGATAGTCAAAGCCGCGCAACTCAGCTAGATCGAGGAAAATACTAACCTCTGGATAGCGAGCCTTTACCGCACAACAAATATCTTTTAAATTCTTTAACGAGGCGTCTATATCCGCCACTTTTGCCAGGTCTTGCGCCTGATCTAATACTTCAGTGCCGCCATTCATATCTAATAAACACAAGAAAGCAGCCTGAAGCTTAGCATCTTGAATATGTTCTTTAACCAAAACACGATACTCAGTAACTGATTTAGTGTTTAGAGTATTAAATATCTGCTGAGCCGCTTGCTCAGATAACTCAGTGGCTGCCACTAAGGCCTTGTAAATTCCCACATGCCCCAGATCTAAATGAATCTGTTTAACACCAGCGGCTTGCAGTGATTCCACCAGTAAAGACAAAATTTCAATATCGGCACAGGAAGCAGACTCACCAAATAATTCGGCACCAATTTGCATAGGCGCGCGACTGCTTAATAAAGACTTGGCTTTAGTGTGCAACACAGGCCCGCAATAACTTAAACGATTCACACCCTCTTTAGGCCAGCTATGCGCATCAATGCGAGCTACCTGAGGAGTGATATCCGCACTAACGCCCATTAAACGACCAGTCAGCTGATCGGTCACTTTAAACGTGTGAAGATTTAGGTCGCTGCCAACACCGGTTAGCAACGACTCAAGATGTTCTAATTGAGGAGGAATAACTAATTCATAACCCCAGCAAGCAAACGTATCCAATAAGGTACGACGCATTCCTTCAAGCTGTTTTGCCTCAGGAGGCAAGAGTTCTTCAATACCGTCAGGCAGTAACCAGCGATCGGCTTGGCTCATACTGAACTCACCCTCTCTTTCATGACACTAAAAATAGAAGACCAACACCAGACAGCATACTCATCAGACCAATTATTCGCATAGTTTTATCATCAATAGTGGCCATTTGTGCCACTAAACGACGCCATCTGCGAGGATACAAGAAGGGTAAAACACCTTCAATCACCAACACCAGACTTAATGCGATCCACAATTGCTGCCAGAAAGAACTGTCCATAATTAGCTTCACTACAATAAAAAAACCGGGAAGAAGCCCGGCCGCGCGAATTCTACACCTTTTTGCACCCTCACGCCAAGTGAAAGGCAATTCAAACAGAGTGTATTTCATACAGCTTGGTTGCACGGTATTTGGGAGGCCGCATTAGCTTGCTGCAAAGAGCCCTACGACAACCAACAGAAGTATCAAAGCACAACTCTTTAAGCATAAAAAAGCCACGCTAGGCGTGGCTTTTTTAGAGGTTCAATGGGTTATTTACTTACCCTTGGCGCTCTTCATGTACTTAAAGAAATCGCTATCAGGCTTAAGCAATAACACATCTTCAGCCCCATTAAAGGTTTCTTCGTAAGCCTTTAAGCTACGCGTAAATGCGTAAAATTCAGGATCACGGTTATAAGCTTTGGCATATACGGAAGCTGACGTAGCATCACCTTCACCTCGAGTGATTTCCGATTCACGATAAGCTTGTGCCACCAAAATTGTTTTTTGGCGGTCGGCATCAGCGCGAATACCTTCGGCTAACTCCTTACCTTGAGAACGAAGCTCACGCGCTTCACGTTCACGTTCCGCCGACATACGACGATATACGTTTTGCATTAGCTCTTCAGGTAGATCAATGCCCTTAACACGAGTATCAACAATTTCAATACCATATTGAGATTGAGCCTGCTCATTAAGCTGCTTGGTTAAATGAGCCATTAACTCATCACGCTCACCAGATACCACTTCTTGAACGGTACGGTTAGCAAACTCAGCACGAATACCATCGTTCACCAAACTGGCTAGCAAGGTAGCACCACGATAACGATCACCGGAAGTGGCCTTATAAAATGCACGAACATCAATAATGCGCCATTTTACAAAACTATCTACAACCAAGAACTTCTTACCCACTGTAAGAAATCGTTCTGGGCGAGCATCAAGCGTTAATAGTCGCGCATCGAACTTCTTCACTTTTTGCACTAGAGGCATTTTAAAGTGAAGGCCTGGCTGGATATCCCCGTCAATGATTTCACCAAACTGCAACTTAATCGCTCGTTCAGTTTCAGTCACTACATACAGGCTGGATGACCCAAGCAGGATTACTAAAAGAGCAACAATTCCCAATACCATAACTTTAGGATTCATTATCTACCCTCCCTGCTACGACGATCCGACTGACGTTGAATAATTTCTTCTGTCACACGATCGGCAATTCTGGAAATATCTGTGCTTGATGAACTACTGCTAACGGCTTTGCTGCGGCTTTGCTCCATGATTTTATCCAACGGGATATACATCATGTTATTGCCACCATCAACATCAACTAATACCTTGCTCGCGTTGCTATACACTTTAGAAATACTATCAAGGTATAAACGATCGCGGGTTACTTTAGGAGCCTTGCGATACTCTTTATGAAGCTTCACGAATCGATTCGCTTCACCTTCTGATTGAGCAACTACCTGCTCTTTATAGGCGTTGGCTTCTTCCAGCATACGCTGCGCATTACCACGAGCTTCAGGCACGATAGTATTGGCATAAGCTTCCGCTTCATTCACATAACGCTCTTTATCCAGCTTGGCACTTTGTACATCATCAAATGCTGCTTTCACCTGTTGAGGGGCGGCCGCTTCTTTAATGTTAACTTTATCGACTTCAATGCCAGTGTTATAACTTGTCATATAGCTTTGCAAACGAGTACGAACACTAGATGCCAACAAGGTACGACCACTGGTTAAGATAGGATCCATATCCGTGCTACCTACTTCGTGACGCAAAGCAGATTCAGCCGCATGAGATAAAGACTTTTCAGGATCCTCAACACGAAGTGAGAAAGCTACTGGATCGATTACTCGATACTGAACTTCCATGGCTACTTCCACCACGTTTTCGTCTTGAGTCAACATAAGCTCTTTCAAAGATGCGTTACGCACCTCTGTTACGTTGATCTGTTTAACGGTTTCAATAAGTGGAATTACAAATTGCAACCCAGGTTCTAGAGTTCGATCGTATTCACCCAAACTTAACACTACGCCACGCTGCTGCTCATCTATGGTAAACACAGACTTAAATAGTAGTACGCCAATTAGCACTAGAACAACTAGGCCAAAAATACCGCCAGCACCACCTGAGCTATTGTCGCCGCCAGCACCCGATGGTTTTTTACCACCAAACATGCCGTTAAGCTTATCCATGAGTTGCTTAAGAGCCTCGTCTAAATCTGGTGGCCCTTGATTGCCACCACGATTATTATTTCCCCAAGGGTCTTTATCTTTGTTGTTACCGCCACCAGGCTCATTCCAAGCCATAAGCACTCCATGATTTAGTTAGGATTAATAGGATAATAAAGACTTTCATACTGCCATATACAAGCATAGTCAGAAAGTACGTTCATTAATTTTTAGTAGCATTCAAATTGTGAAATAAACTATCGAGCTAAATCACAATTTATTTAAATTATTTTTGCCAAAATTCTTTTTCCTGGGGGATATAACGCTCCACAGGAATGCCCGCTCGAGACAATATTTTCTGTAAATCATCTTTTTCTAAGCGTACATCTACAACGATATTGCCATTTTCTGATACAGACTCATTTAACACAGCCTGATTAGCATACAATAATGCACGTAACTGTCCATCTTTGGGCTCTATTTCAATTACACCTTCGAACAAGGTTCGACTTAATAACTCACCAATAGCTTGATTGATTAATTCTAAACCCTGATTGTTTTTTGCACTTACCCATACTCGCCACGGCATGCCCGTTTCATCTCGATCAATACGAGGCAACTGACCAGGCAGTAAATCAATTTTGTTAAAAACCTGTAATGTTGGACGCTCCAAGGCTTCTATTTCTTCTAGAACAATCTCAACTTGCTCCATGTTAGCGTGGCGTTCATCGTCAGCAGCATCAATTACATGCAATAATAAATCAGCCTCTCGAGTTTCTTGAAGAGTGGCTTTAAAGGCCTCAACTAATTTATGAGGCAAATGCCGAATGAAGCCAACCGTATCCACCAACACCACTTCACCCAAGCCTAAAACAGGTAAACGACGTAACGTTGGATCAAGTGTGGCAAACATTTTATCTGCGGCATAAACATCGGCATTTGTTAGGGTATTAAACAAAGTAGATTTACCGGCGTTGGTATAACCCACCAAAGAAACAGATGGCGTTTCTGAGCGCTTTCGAGCACGACGACTCTGATCACGCTGCCCTTCCACCTTGGACAGGCGCTTATTAATCAACTTAACTCGGTCACGTAATAATCGGCGATCGGCTTCTGACTGTGTTTCACCGGTACCACGCATACCGTAACCACCTTGCTGACGGTCCAAGTGGTCCCAACCATGCACAAGACGAGTGGCCTGGTGCTGTATTTTAGCCAGCTCAACTTGCAATTTACCCTCATGGGTTCGAGCACGCTGAGCAAATATATCCAGAATCAAGCCAGTGCGATCTAAAACACGACATTGCAGCTCCTCTTCTAGATTACGTTCTTGGGTGGGGGTTAAGGCGTGATTAAACAAAACCAACTCAGCTTCACAAAACTCGACCGCTTCGCGAACCTCTTCAAGCTTACCTTTGCCTATATAGATTCTAGGGTCGGGTTTTGAGCGAGTGCCTGTGATTAAAGCTAAAGGAGCTAGCCCAGCACTACGCACTAATTCGTCGAACTCTCGCGGATCTTCCCTATCGGCGCCTTCTGGAAAATCGATGTGTACCAGTACAGCACCTTCACCACTATCAGGACGATCAAAAAACAATATCGACTCCGCTACCCATGATAATCATGGATATATTTATAAAATTTAATTTCACATCATTTAGCAAAGCAAGGCTAACCGCCTCTAATCATTAGCAAGTTGCTAAATAAGGCAATGGTAAATAATACATATTCTGGAATTTTTGGCTTTCATGGTTCCCAGATCTAATGCAACACTGCATAGCTAAGACGATAAAAACACTTTTGGAGCTTACATTATCTTTTTTTCTATTCGATCTACTATCCAATAGTAGAGCGAACAGAATTAAAGATAGAACAAGACTATTCTTCTTTTTCTTCTTCAGGCGGCGCTAAACGAACGTTACGCGAAGGCACCACTGTAGAAATAGCGTGCTTATAAACCATTTGGCTTACTGTATTTTTCAAGACAATTACAAATTGATCAAACGATTCAACTTGACCTTGAAGCTTGATGCCGTTCACCAAAAAAATCGATACTGGAATGCGCTCTTTTCTTAACGCGTTCAAATAAGGGTCTTGTAAGGAATGCCCTTTTGACATTGTAATTCTCCTAATGATTTGAGCAAAATGCTCAAGCCCTATGTAAATGTGCGGGGACTATGCCACAACTATGGGTCCTGATTCTACTATTTTCAAGGCCGATTGAGCTAAGTTTTCCGCTTCACTGTCTAGCCAATGTAAATTAGACCAACTTCTTAGCCAGGTTATTTGTCTTTTAGCCAATTGGCGGGTTGCGACCACACCCTTAAAGACCATTTCATCATAGGAAAGTTTCCCGTTTAAATGCTCCCACACCTGACGATAGCCCACCGCACGAATAGCAGGTAGGTCTTCATGTAAATCGCCGCGAGCCTGCAAGCTTTTTACCTCATCGATAAAACCTTGCTCTAGCATTTGATTAAAACGCAGCTCAATGCGTTCATGTAAAACCTTACGGTTCTGCGGGCATATAGCAAATTGCGTGACTTCATATGGGAAAGGCTCCTGATGCTGCTCCTTCCAATGCTGAGTCAGTGTTTTACCTGAAATCAAATAAACCTCCAACGCCCGCTGAATTCTTTGAGGGTCATTAGGGTTGAGTCGCGCCGCAGACTCAGGGTCCACTTTACCAAGCTGCTCGTGAACATATGGCCAACCTTTTTCCTTGGCATCTAATTCTATTTTGGCTCGTATTTCTTCATTGGCCACGGGTAAATTTGCAGCCCCTTCCAGCAAAAACTTAAAATAAAGCATGGTACCACCCACCAGCACAGGGGTTTTTCCACGCTCGGTAATCTCTTCCATAAGCCTTAACGCGTCGGCACGAAAATCCATGGCGCTATAAGGCTCACTGGGATCACGAATATCGATAAGGTGATGAGGGTATTGGGCTTGCTCTTGCTCAGTGGGCTTTGCTGTGCCTATATTCATATCTCTATAGACGAGGGCGCTATCAACGCTAATTAACTCGCAAGGCATATTATCAAACAACTCACATGCCAAGGCCGTTTTGCCAGATGCAGTTGGACCCATAATAAAAATGGCGCGATGTAAAATGGATTTTGTATCTTTCACAATATTAACGACCAATAATAAATTAACTAAGACCCTTCAAGCAGCCACTAAGCTTTTAACTATAGCTTAAGAGTGGCGACTAACGACCACGCATAAAGAGCTTATCGAGCTCACCCATAGATAACTGAGTCCAAGTAGGACGACCATGATTACACTGACCACTACGCTCGGTTATTTCCATGTCTCGTAACAAACCATTCATCTCGGGAATAGTAAGCTGTCTATTGGCCCGCACCGAACCATGACACGCCATACTGGATAATACTTCATTGCGAAATTCCACCATGTGACGTGAAGATCCCGACAAACGAAAGTCTTCCAATAGTTTTATCACCAGAGCTTCGCTATTGGCATTTCGTAATAAAATAGGCATTTGGCGAATCACTAAACTTTCAGGCCCCAGACGCTGTAAATTAAATCCCAGCTTGGATAAATCCTCACTGTATTGTTCGGCAATGTCTGCCTGTTCCTGACTCACATGAATGGTTTCAGGTACCAACAGTGGCTGCGAGCTAATTCCCTGCTCGTCATATGCCGTCTTTAAACGCTCGTAAGTGATACGTTCATGGGCGGCGTGCATATCCACAATGACCATGCCGTTTTCATTTTGCGATAATATGTAGATACCGTGCAATTGTGCCACGGCAAACCCTAAAGGTGGCACCAACTGATTAGGGTCGTTTGGCATACTTGGAGGCGACATTTGGGTTGAGTCACCCACTGTTGCTGGTTCATGCAGCTGAGCATAAGCCGCCATTTGTTCACGAACCTGCCCTCCCTCTAATCCCCCTGCTAGCTGGGCATTATTTTGTTGCCAGGGTGGCGGCGTAGAATTCTGTGCCAAGGCCATATTATTCTGCCCCGCAAACTCTCCTGCCTGTATACCACTTACCTGTTGCTGAGCCCGAAGCTCTGGAGCGCCTTCTTCGTTTTGCGCCTCAGGGCGCACCTGCCCTAAAACCTTGTGTAAACTTCTAAATAAAAAGTCATGTACTAAACGACCGTCGCGAAATCGCACCTCATGCTTGGTTGGGTGTACATTTACATCCACCAGCGCCGGATCTAACTCCAAGTACAATACAAATACACTGTGACGGCCATGATATAGAACATCTTGATAGGCCTGGCGTATAGCATGAGCCACCAGCTTGTCGCGCACAATTCGACCATTAACAAAGAAATACTGCATGTCAGCCTGACTGCGATTATAAGTGGGTAATCCAACCCAGCCCCATAATTTAAGCCCTGCAGCCTCCATATCTATATTTACCGCTTCCTGCATAAACTGAGCACTTAACAAACTGGCGATGCGTTTTTCCTGATCAAATTCGCTTGTACAAGGACGCAGTGAATGGATCACCTTTTGGTTATGCCTTAGTTGAAAACCCACATCGAAACGACTCAAAGCCATGCGCTTAATCACTTCTTCCAGGTGATTAAACTCGGTTTTTTCAGTTCGTAGGAATTTGCGACGCGCTGGCGTATTAAAAAACAAGTCACGCATTTCTACTGTGGTACCCACAGGATGCGCGCAAGGTTTTACATCAGCTGCCATATCTCGGCCTTCGGCCGTTACCTGCCAGGCTTGCTCACTTTCTTTTTCATGACTGCTTAACACCAGGCGCGAAACCGATGAGATAGATGCCAGTGCTTCGCCACGAAAGCCCAAGCTTTGCACCGATTCCAGATCATCGAGGTTTTTGATTTTACTGGTGGCGTGTCGACTCAAGGATAGAGGGAGGTCATCTTTTTCAATGCCAAAGCCGTTATCACGAATTCGAATGAGCTTAACGCCTCCTTGCTCTACATCTATTTCAATGCGAGTAGAACCAGCATCAACGCTGTTTTCCAATAACTCTTTAACCACGTTAGCGGGGCGCTCAACTACTTCACCAGCGGCAATTTGGTTGGCTAGGCGCGGACTTAATATTTGAATTCTTTTCATGATTTTATGAGGCCGGAACCTTAATTACTTGGCCCACGCGTATGCTGCTGGATTTAAGGCCATTCAATGATTTTAATTTTGCCATGCTGGTGGCATGTTTTTTCGCAATAACTGAAAGAGTGTCACCGGGCGCTATGATGTAGCGTCTTATAGTACTGCCTTTATTTTTAATACTGGCCAGCAAGGTGCCCACAGGTGGTGACTGCTGGAAATAACGCTTTATCCCTTTAAAAATAGCCTTGGCCATCTGGGTTTGATACGAAGAAGACTTAAGTTTTTTAGCTTCTTTGGGATTCGATAGAAACCCGGTCTCAACCAATAGCGAGGGGATATCCGGCGATTTAAGTACCGCAAAACCAGCCTGTTCAACCCGCCTTTTATGCAAGTGGCCTACACCACCCATGCTATTTAATACCAATTGCCCTAACTCAAGACTCACACTCAGACTTGCGGTCATGGACAAATCTAGCAGTACACCGGCCAATAAATCTTCTTTATCATCAAGGCTCACTCCACCAACACCGCCAATTAAATCGGAAGCGTTTTCTTTATCGGCCAACCACCGAGCTGCTTCACTGGTGGCGCCTTTTTGAGACAGTGCAAATACAGAGCTGCCACTGGCTCTGGGACTACTAAATGCATCGGCATGAATCGATATAAATAAGTCAGCATTGGCTTTACGGGCATGTTTAGTACGCTCTCTTAAGCCCACATAATAATCCCCTGTCCGCACCATCTTGGCTTTAAAACCTTTTTCCTTTTTCAACAGTGCCTGCAATTTTTTGGCAATGGCCAGCACCACTTTTTTCTCATGCACTCCACCATGACCTATGGTGCCTGGGTCCTCACCACCGTGACCTGCATCCACCACCACAATAATATCGCGCTTACTTTTCAGAGAGTTCTTGGTATAGGTAGGCTTGTTAATTTTAACCGGCTTAACTTTCCCTTGTTTATTCGCCTTAACTTTACGATACAAGTCCACTACCAAACGATGGCCATATTTATCGTTGGGTTTTAATTGAAAACTTTTAGGCTCTACCGCCTCTCGTAAATCCAGCACTATGCGTAAGTCTTTATCATTGCGCATACCTGAGCGCACTTTTTTAACCGGCCCCGATTCCGTAGGCAACCCCTCCATGGCTTTAAGCAGGCGTGAATCTTCAATATCGATCACCAAACGATTTGGCGAACTCAATAAAAACAGTTTGTGATCGCTACCTCGGTCCAGGTCAAATACCAGACGCGAGCTCTCAGGGGCATGCCACAACCGCACACCCTGAACATCGGCAAAGGCCAAACTATGTAAACTAATAAGGAAAACGGCTAATGCAATACGCACGTTAATTTCATCTTTTTTTATTTATATTATGACTGGCTCCAGCTTTTCAGCTGAGCTTGTCCCCGTTGACTAAAGGCAGTTATTAATAAATGGCGTCCTTGTTGCCACTGAGTAATATTTATTTCAATGTCTGGCTCAGGCAGTATTCCCACGCCTTTTTCGGGCCACTCAATTAAACAGACAGTATCATCAGAAAAATAATCCCGCACACCCATAAATTCTAATTCTTCAGGGTCGGATAAACGATACAGATCAAAGTGATAAACACACAGGCTATCAAGTTCATAAGGTTCCACCAAGGTATAGGTGGGACTTTTCACATTGCCCTTATGCCCTAGGCCTTGGATAAAACCGCGACTCAAGGTGGTTTTACCCATGCCTAAATCACCTTCAAGGTGAATCACCAAGCCTGGGCATATTTTTTTTGCCTGTTGCTCGGTCCAATCCAGCATGGATTGCTCATCTTCAAATTTAAACTCAAGCTCTGTCATCTGCGTCATTATTTCAAAAGTTGTTTTAAACTGTTTATCACATCCGAAGCCAGCAAGCCTGCTTGTCCATCCTTAGCCGCTTCATCGGCGCTGGCACTGTGCAAACTCACAGCACTGCATACCAACTCATGCAGAGCTTTAGGTTGAAGAGCCTCCTGCTGTACAACTCTCTGCGCCAGTAGGCTCGCGGAAATACCACTAAGCACATCTCCCATGCCAGCACTGGCCATACCCGGATTACCATCGCTGCATATGCTAATTTTCTCTTGCGTACAAATCAGCGTTCCCAACCCTTTCAACACCACACTGGAATCATACTGCTTGGCCAATGCCGTGGCTGCAGTAAATCGATCCTGTTGTATTTCCTCAACGCTGCTACCTAATAAACGCGCCGCTTCACCCGGATGAGGGGTAATCAAAGAGGTTCGTTCTTTTAAATTATGGCCAATACGTTTCTTGGCAATAATATTCAAGGCATCGGCATCCACTATCACAGGTGTGGTTAGTTTCATCACCTGTTGCAACAGTTGCTCGCCCCAGTATTGCTGCCCCAAGCCCGGGCCAATCACGAACACGTCCGCCCGCTCTAATAATGGCTGTAAATCCTGACCACTGCTTACAGCGTGAACCATAGCCTCAGGGTAGCGAGCTAAAATAGCCGGCACATGTTCAGCTCGTGTGGCCACCGACACTAGACCTGCACCGCTTTTTAAAGCCGCTCCTGCAGCCAAACTAACCGCGCCACCAAAACCCAGGTCACCACCTATGATCATCACATGGCCAAAGTTTCCTTTATGAACATCCAGTTTTCTGGCTGAAAATAACGGCCTTTTCTGTAAGTGTTGCCAATTTACCAGATGACTAAAAGGCGCTTCGGCTTGCACCAGTTTGTTATCCACAGAAAGGGAAGCTAAGCGCACTTGCCCTGCATAAGCGGGTCCCGCCCCCGTAAACAAACCCTGTTTATAAGCAACCATGCTAATGGTGGTGCGAGCATGAATGGCGGCCCCTTGTAATGCACCTGTAGTCGAATTAATACCAGAGGGCACATCTATGGCTAAAACAGGCAAGCCAGATTCATTTACCCGATTAATTAAATCAACCAACTCACCCTGAACATCTTTTTTTAACCCGGTACCCAGTAAGGCATCGATCACTACACAGCCATCTTCAGGCTGCGCCCATTCAATATTTTGAAATTTTATTACATCAATACCCTCTGCAAAGGTATCTTCAGCCGCTTTTTTTGCCGCCCCGCTTAATTCACTAACATCACAGTTCAACACCAGCTGCACATCTATTTCATGTTGCTTGGCCAAACGGGCCACCACAAAACCATCACCGCCATTATTACCTTTGCCGCATAAAACCATTAATTGGCGCACACTTGGCCACTGGCTCAATAAAGCCATAAATG
>ERZ1027231.315-NODE-315-length-16337-cov-16.550731_pt1 | contig 16337 bp, 16 predicted proteins | sample MGYA00520866_ERZ1027231 | MGnify/ENA primary metagenome ERZ1027231 (study PRJEB33311, sample SAMEA4378411) | marine metagenome | biome: Marine biome; feature: Fjord; material: Water | collected 2014-07-20T08:00:00Z/2014-07-... | depth 75 m ...
CGAAAACCATTTCGACACCTCATTCGAACTTGAATCCACACTAGAAACCCGTGTTAAGCGCCAGTTACTGGAAGAGGTTCGGGTCATCACCCCTGAAGGAGTTACCATTACATCTGTTCGCCAAGGTCAAGCCAAAGGCCTAGGACATGCCGTCTTATGCGCACTACCATTAGTGGGTGAAGAACCGTTCGCAGTGGTGTTGCCAGACGTGCTAATTGATGAATACCAGTCAGATCTAAAAACCGAAAATTTAGCAAAAATGATAAGGTTTTACGAATCATCTAATACCAGTCAAATCATGGTCGAAGCCGTGCCTGAAGAATTAGTCAGTAATTACGGTGTTGTAGATCTTCAAGGCGCAGAAGTCTCCCCAGGTGAGAATAAACCAATGGAAGTCATTGTAGAAAAACCAAAGCAAGAAGAAGCCCCGTCAAACTTGGCCGTAGTAGGTCGTTATATATTAAGTGAAAACATATGGGGTTTGCTGAGGTTAACCCCTCCTGGTGCCGGTGGTGAAATACAGTTAACCGATGCCATTGCAAGCTTAATACAGCAAGAGCAAGTAGACGCATTTTATATGACAGGCAAAAGTCATGATTGTGGTAGTAAATTGGGGTACATGAAGGCATTTGTTGAATATGGCTTGAATCATGCAACCGAAGGTGAGGGTTTTAACATGTGGATTAAAAATATATGAAATTAGAAAACACAAAAATAGCAATTATAGGTCTAGGTTACGTCGGCTTACCCTTAGCAGTTGAATTTGGTAAAAAATATGATGTTATTGGTTTTGATATTAACCAAAACCGCATAAAAGAATTAATCTCAGGGGTAGATGCAACCCTAGAAGTAAGTGCAGATGAATTAGCAGGAGCAAAAAATTTACAATACTCTTTTGATACTGATGAGTTAAAGAAAGCTAACGTTTATATCGTGACGGTTCCAACACCTATTGATGAATATAAGCAACCTGATTTAACGCCGTTGATAAAAGCCAGCGAAATGCTAGGTAAGGTCATATCAGCAGGGGATGTGATTGTATATGAATCTACTGTTTACCCAGGTGCTACGGAAGAAGAATGTTTACCGGTTGTCGAAAAAATATCGGGATTTACATTCAACAAAGACTTTTATGCTGGTTATTCACCAGAGCGAATCAACCCCGGTGATAAAGAGCATAGGGTTACCAATATACTGAAAGTAACTTCTGGCTCTACGCCAAAAATTGCAACGTATGTAGATGATTTATATAAATCTATTATTACAGCGGGAACACATAAAGCGTCTTCAATAAAAGTAGCTGAAGCTGCAAAGGTAATTGAAAATACTCAGCGTGATGTAAACATAGCCTTAATAAATGAACTATCAATAATTTTCAATAAATTAGGGATTGATACACTAGAAGTTTTAGAGGCGGCAGGCACTAAATGGAACTTCTTACCTTTCCGTCCAGGTCTAGTCGGTGGTCACTGCATTGGTGTTGATCCTTATTACCTAACCCATAAAGCACAGACAGTTGGCTATCACCCAGAAATGATTCTTGCAGGTCGTCGTTTAAATGATGGCATGGGTGAATATGTCGTATCTCAACTTGTAAAGCGAATGGTAAAAGAGCGCATTCAAGTTGAAAGCGCAAAAGTGTTGATAATGGGATTGACATTCAAAGAAAACTGTCCTGATCTTCGCAATACTAAGATTGTTGATATTATTCAAGAATTAAAAGAATACAATATCGAAGCTGATATCGTTGACCCCTGGTGCTCAGCAGCAGAAGCAGGGCACGAATATAGCTTAACGCTCACCGAAACTTATAATAATGATTATTACGATGCCATTATTTTAGCCGTGGGACACGATGAATTCAAAAAGATGGGCGCTGAAAATATCCATAAACTCGGTAAAGAGCGACACGTGCTTTATGATTTAAAGTATGTGTTGGCAAAAAAAGACGTTGATATGCGTTTATAGTTTATTAAAAATAAGGTTAATTATGTCTCATTACGACGATATTAAGCAGCAACTGCAACAAAATCCAAAAGTATGGTTAATAACGGGGGTTGCTGGATTTATAGGTTCTAACCTATTAGAGACTTTACTAAAACTTAATCAAAAAGTAGTAGGGTTAGATAACTTTGCCACAGGTCACCAGCGCAACCTTGATGAAGTAAAAGGGTCGGTAGGCGATGACCAATGGAAAAAGTTTACTTTTATTGAGGGCGATATACGTGAATATGATAGCTGCCAAAAAGCAGTTAGCGGTATTGATTACGTATTACACCAAGCTGCACTTGGGTCGGTGCCACGTTCAATCGCTGATCCAATAACCACAAATGCTGCGAATATCACAGGCTTTTTAAACATGCTGCAAGCAGCAAAAGAAGCTAAGGTAAAAAGCTTTACTTATGCCGCCAGTAGCTCCACTTATGGTGATCACCCAGCATTACCAAAAGTTGAAGAAAATATTGGTAACCCATTATCACCTTATGCAGTTACAAAATACGTTAATGAATTATACGCTGGTGTATATGCCCGTACTTATGGTTTTAAAACTATTGGGTTACGTTATTTTAATGTATTTGGGAAGCGTCAAGATCCTGATGGGGCTTATGCAGCAGTTATACCGAAATGGACTGCGGCTATGATTAAAGGTGAAGATATATTTATAAATGGTGATGGTGAAACCAGCAGGGATTTTTGCTTCATTGAGAATACGGTACAAATGAATCTTTTAGCAGCAACAGCACCTGAAGCAGCTAAAGATGAGGTTTATAATGTAGCGGTCGGTGATAGAACCACACTTAATGAGTTATTCATGTCAATCAAATCAGCGCTTTATGAAAATGATGTATCTGTAACTGGAAACCCTAATTATAGGGGGTTTAGAGAGGGCGATGTGCGACACTCTCAGGCTGATATTAATAAAGCAATTAATAAGTTGGGTTACATCCCTCTATTTCGTATTGCGGATGGTATTGAGAAAGCAATGACATGGTATGTGAACTCTCAAAAATAAAAGGTAGTAAAGATGAACTTTATAAAAACACTGCTAATTGATAAAAAATTTAGATACCCACGAATATGGTCAAATAGGGAACTCGATAAATTTTCAGATACCTTCTCAGGTAATATAATAAATGTATCTGGATGGAAGGATGAGGATAAAGAAGGGAGGGAGTATAAAGATTATTTTCCATTAAAAAATACGTATACAGTATCTAACTTTAAGCCTGAAGCAAGGGGTTATCAGGGGAATATAGGTGAGGTATATCTCGATTTAGAAAGAGTATTGGACGAAGATTTAAAGCATAAGTTTGACGTGGCTTTCAATCATACTGTTTTAGAGCATGTTTATGATATAAATATGGCTGTGAAAAATTTATGCTTATTGAGTAAGCAGTTTATTGTTATAGTTGTTCCATTTATACAGGAGCAACACGCTGATTATGGTGATTATTGGAGATTTACGCCTTTAGCAATTAGAAAGCTATTTGAACAGAATGGAAAAGAATTAATTTATATCAATTATAATGATAGTGATAAAGAGTCAATATACATATTTGCAGTAGCAGCTGGGGAGGGGGTTGAAGATACATTGAAAGAATTGGTTGTGAACAAGGATGGTAATAAAATTAATGAAATTGATCAACATATGCTAGGAAAAAGAATTATTAAAAATAATATATTTTCCACAATTTCATACTATATTATAAATAAGTTTAGGAAAAGATAGTCATGAATATTAATGATTTAAATTTTTTTCTCTCATTTGGATATTTTCCTTGTCAATCAAAAAGTGTTGAAAATTATTTTGATGAAAAAGTTTATTTAAGTAGTTTGGATGAGTCGTATGAATCTTTGGTTGTAAATGCAAAAAATAATTTTCTTGAACAGTTAAGTTGTAATTTAACAAATAAAAAAAATATCGTGCCATTAAGTGGTGGAATGGATAGTCGTGCAATTTTAGCTGGATTACTTCAGGTGACATCAGCTTCAAGTATTGAAACATTTACATATGGTACGAAAGGGTGCATGGATTATGAAATTGGTCCCGCTGTTGCCAAGGGGCTTGGTGTTATAAATAGTGCATATGATTTAGGTTCCTATGAACTCAATTATGAAGAGTTGATAGCAAGATCAATTGCAGTGGGAAAACAAACTGAAATAATGCATTGCCCGCCTGTATTATTGCTTGGTAATGCTTATAAAGAAAATACTGTTTGGTCTGGTGTTATGGGTGATATTGTTGCCGGAAGCGTCGGTAGTATTCTAAATCCTAAAAACATAGGTGCCAAAAAATATCTAGAAGGGAAAATGATTGATGCTAATGGTTTTTTCTCAGGCAAAAATCTAGAATTTTATAGTAAAAAATTAATTAAAAATAATAAATTGTTTAAATTGGTTGGTGACAAGGAAGGGTATTTGTTTACTGATAGGCTTAATGGTTATTATATGCCAATTATTGGCTGTGGAGCTGGAAATATAATTACACCATTCTTAAATGATAAAATACTATCAATGTTTTTTGCAGGTAGAATTAAAGAACCAAAACAAGGGCAGTTCTATAGAGACTTCTTGCGATTGTTGGATAAAAAAGCATTTTCATATCCTCTAAAAAATAATTTCGGCTATGGACTGGATGCTGGATACCTTAATGTAATGACGGGGAGGCTTCTAAGAAAGATAAAAGTAACTTTTGGATCGGGTGTAGATCCATCTATTAATTACTTTGATTTTTCAATGAAGATGAATAATGATGCTAGTTTTAATTTTCTAATTAAAGATTTACTAGTCAGTTTCAAAAAAAGAAATATAGATATTGATCTAAACTGGCCTGATATTTTTGAAAATATATCCTCTAATAAAAACAGTACACTAATTAAAAGAATTATTTCAATTGAGATTCATTTTCAAAATGGATTGGCTGTCTAATATGTCTGATCGATTTTTATATGTAGATTGCTGTAATACTTTGATTAAAAAGGATACATATCATGATTACTTTAAATATTGTTCTAAAAAATTAGGTTTTATTTTTTTTGTTAAGTATTTTTTTGTTAGAATTTTATTTAAGTTTGGTTTTATAGAAAAAAAATATTTCATGAAAATTCTTTCGAAGGAAAATATTAATAGTGTCCGTAAAGTATCTGAAGGTTATGTCGATGAGGTCTTGTTGCCATGTCTGAACCTTGATGTTTTGCATTTTATTGATTCTTATCGGTTAGACTATAAGATAGTGATTGTATCAGGAGGAGTTAAAGAATATCTTGAGGTGCTTTCAATTCGTTTAAGACTTGATGGTGTGATTTCTGCTTCAATATATGATGAGGATTTATGCTTAATAGTTGGATCTCATAAAGTTGAGGGGATTAAGCTATATGAGAAGAAATTAGGGAAGGGGGGGCTATACCGTATCGGAGTTGGTGACTCAGATTTTGATATTCCAATGTTAGATTACACTGATGAGTCCTTTCTTGTAAGTAATAGTACGGAAAATCTAAAAAAAATTGCAAAAGATAAAGGCTGGGGTATTATTTAGGTGCTTTTATCAAGCTTTTTTAAAATAAGTTTGAAGTTTTTTAGAGGAAGTTCTGTCGCTTCTCTAGCTTCTTTTTTTGCTATGATAATTCTTGTCAAAAATTTAGAATTGACAGAATATGGCTTATTAATTCTAGTTCAAGCAATAGTAATGTTTATTGAAGGTGTTTCGACTTCTCAAAGTTGGCAGACCGTTGTTCGTTATTATAAAATTGATTCTAGGATCGCATCTCAGACTTTATATGTAGACGGAGTTAATGTTGTTTTTTCCCTGTTGCTTCTCTTGGTTGCTTGTTATATTTCAGAGTGGTTAGGTGCCCCTGCAGAATTGCTTGTTTTATATGGGCTTATACTACCTTTTAAATTTCTAGGGACTTGGTCGGGCATTGCCCGGGAATTAGATGAAGTAGGTTGCATTTCTAGGCAGATGCAGATTGTAGGTTTTGGGAAATTTTTCACAGCTATACTAACTTACATTTATGCATTAGGTATAAATGAAATTATAATGCTGTTTGTATTCTTTGAGATTATGGGGGCGCTGTATTTTGTAAGGTCAGTTCTGACTAAAGTGAAGCTTGAAAATCTAATTCAACCCTTTAACTTTGATAGAGGATTAGTCAGGTTTACAGTTATTACACACCTGAATGCAACTACTGTTTTAAGTGTGAGGTATTTTGATGAATTGTTGGTGGCTAAGACTTTGGGTGTAGAGACTCTAGCTGTTTACAAGGTAATTAAAACGATTGTAGCTATTATTTCAAAACTAGTTGAACCAATGTATTTGGTTATCTACCCAATGATTAATCGTATGATTATCAAGGTCCAAAAACATGAGCTTAAGATACTCTTAGCACAAATTTCGATTATTTTTTCACTGGTTGGTGTGTTTTTTATTCTAGGTGTTGTGCTTTTGGGTGACGTTGGATTGTTATACCTTACTGGAAAGGAGGTCGGCTATAATGCTTTAATTGTTCATACAGTGGGGGTTACGCTTAATTTAATATTTTTTTATGCTCATCCTTTAGCGATCGCAACGGGAAATGAAGGCAGAGTATTTATATTAAACATAATATTAGGAGGATTCTATCTACTCTCCTTGATGTTTATTGGTGGGACGTTTGGGCTTCTTGGGGTATCGATACTTGCTTTGACTTATACTGTTTTATCAGCATTATTTCGTTTATTTTTCTCAATTTCTTTTTTCAGATCAGGTTTTTAGTATGTTTGTTAATGAGTTTGTTCGAGGGTTGTTGCCTTATAAAGTTGTTTCTCATAAAGCTTGGGAAATAGAGGATAAAGCAAGTATTCTTAAACTAGATTGGAATGAATCTACCTACCCACCAAGCCCCAAGGTTAAGGAGGCTTTAATAAAGTTTGCATCTAATGGCCTAATGAACTGGTATCCAGATGTAGATAATATCAAATTGCGAGAGAAGTTGGCAGAATACTCTGAAGTTGATCGATCCAATATTGAATACTTTGCTAGTTCAGATGGATTACATGAATACATAATTAGGGCTTTTTTTAATCCAGGCGATGTCATAACGTTACTTTCACCGACATACGATAATTTTAGAGCGGTATCAGAAAGCGTAGGAGCAAAAATAGATTATTATGTTTTATCTGAAGAGCGTGGTTTTAAGTTTGATGTGTCTTTATTCGAAGCGCATATAAATAAAATCAAACCTAGAATCGTGTATATCTGTAATCCAAATAATCCTACAGGTACAGTCATAAGTGCTAGTATTTTGGAGCACTTGGTTAAAGAGTTTAATGAGGTACTTTTCATAATTGATGAGGCTTACTATGAATTCGAAAAGGTTACTGCAAAAAAATTAGCAATTGAGTGTGAAAATATTGTGATATGCAGAACATTCTCAAAAGCGTTTGGACTTGCTTCTTTTCGGGTAGGTTATGCTATTTCAAGTAAATCGAATATTAGTAATTTAGGTAAAATAAGAAACCCAAAAAATATTAGTGCTTGTGCTCAAGTAGCTGCTTTAGCAGCATTAGAGGATATTGAATATATGACTAGTTATGTGGGTGAAGTAGAAAAAGGAAAGATATTTTTTCGGGAGAGTATGGTTGGGCTAAATGTTTCTGTAGCGGATTCTTTGAGTGGTGGAAATTATTTACTTTTAAAGCTTGGTAATAAAAAGAAAAAAATTATTGAAGATTTAGAGAAGAATTTAATCTTTGTAAGAAACTTTGAAAATATTATATTAGATGAGTATTTGAGGATAACTATGGGGAGTGTCGATCAAATGAAGCGGGTTGTTACTGTTATCTCTGAGTCTTTAGAATCATTATCAAATTGATTTAGCTGGTAAGTTGTTATGTCTAAGATAGTTTATTTATCCAAATCTATGCTGCCCTCAAAAATGGCTAATAGTGTACATGTAATGAAAATGGCATCTGCTTTCTCTCGAGAAGGACATGATGTCACCTTGGTTGGGAAAACTGAATGTGGGAGCGATCTTTTTGATTTTTATGGAATGGATCGAATATTTGCAGTGAAAGTTTTTAAAAATAGTAATGTTTTATTGAAAAGATTAAACGTTTTGTTTTTTCATTTTAAGTCTCTGTTCCATGTTTTTTTAAAACGTCCTGATTATATTTATGGCAGAAATGTTGCTGTATGTTCAACGTTAATACTTTTTGGTTTCAAAGGAGGGATTGAATTGCACGCCCCTTTGAGTAAATTAAATATGCTTGATTATCTACTGCTTAGACTTTTATTGTTGTTTAGGAAAAAAGTTAATATTTTCGTTATTTCTGAAGCACTGAAAAAAATAGTAGTCGATGAGATAAATATAAATAACGAATTTGTATGTGTATCACATGACGGTTCTGACCCAGTAAACTCCTTAGTGAAAGAGGGAGTTGTATTGCATGGTGATAATACAATTAATGTAGGTTATATCGGGCATCTTTATAAGGGACGTGGTGTTGAATTGCTGTTGAATTTAGCAATAAAAAACCCAAAAATAGGATTCCATTTTATTGGTGGCAACAATGAAGATATAAAATATTGGAAAGAGACTGCTTCTTTGGGGAATATTTATTTTTATGGTTTTATCAAAAATGGGGACTTAGATTCTTATAGAGATAGGTTTGATGCTCTTTTAGCTCCATATGAAAAGGTAGTAACAATAGAGGGTAAAGGTGACACATGCTCTTATATGTCACCTCTTAAAATTTTCGAATACATGTCTTCAGGTAAGCCAATATTATGTTCTGATTTAAGTGTTTTGAGGGAGGTGTTGTCAGAAAAAACAGCTGTTTTATTACCCCCTGAAGATATCGATGCTTGGGACGCTGCCATTAAGAAGCTTTCAGAATCAGGAGGGGAGTACAGAGAGCGTGGATTGAAAGCTCAGGATGTATTCATAAAGCATTATACGTGGCAGGTAAGAGCTAAAAATATTTTTGAGCGACTTGGTTAAATAAATGTATATAGCTTTTATTTTAATAATGCTTCTCTTTATTTCTATTTATGCTTTTCTTAAGGTTTTTAGTAATAAAATAATTACAGTTAATATGCATTTCGTTGTAATAAGTTGCAGCCTGTTTTCTCTTTATTTTCTTATTACTATTCTATCGCTTACTTTTTTAACTTCGGATGTTATTGGGGGGTACTTTAATGTAATTTCAAATGATTCTTTAAGGTATGTCTATGAGATTGGTTTATTTTCTCAATCGCCTTGGTTAGTGGATGAACTTAATGGGACTTTTTTAGGGTATGTAGCAACTCCTAAGTTTGGGCTTTCAAGTTTGTTGGCGTGGATTTTTATTTTCAATCCAACAGACTGGGTTTATTATTATATTGTTAATAATTTTGTCGTATTTTTATTTTTATTTTTTAGTCTGAAAATAATGCTACGGCTCTTTAAGTTTTATTCTATAGGCTATAAGGGGCAATATTTTTTATGTTTTGTAGTTCTTTTTTTTCCCTTTGATCTTTACTGGTCTACTCGATTTTTGCGAGAATCTGGTGCTAATAGTATTTTTATGGCGCATATCCTCATTACAATGCTTATCCTAATAAACTGTAAGTCTAGGGACTTATTAGTATACGTTTGTTTAAGTTTTTTACTTGTGATCTATAGGCCACAGTTGTTAGTTGCATCTTCTTTTTTTCTTTTGTGTCTAAGTATTGTGTCTATTAAGCCTCGTTTATTATTAATTGCGTGCATACTCCTTTGTTTATCTCTTGTTCAAAGCCTTAAAGCTATGGGTGCCGAATCGTTGTCTAACTTCCTGTTTATAGGGAGTGATTTAATATTAGAACTACTAAAGGGGTTTGGAACTCAGTTTCTTATTGTACTTTCTTTTTTAGTTGTTCTATTCAATTCTTTATTTAAAGATAATAGTCAGAGTAAGAAAATAAATATTAATTTTATTATCCTAATATCAATATTCTTTTCGTCTGTAACTGTGTTTCTTTGGTTTTACATTGAAAATATGCAGATTCGCTTCATTTACCCGTTTATATGTTTTTTTAAAATTGCTTTATTTATGATTGTTATTAGATACCACCAAGTTAAATGTAAAACTATGAGCGTTATCAGGAGTGATTATTAGATGTTTGTAGTGCATGTAATTATAGGTTTGAACGTAGGTGGTGCTGAACTTATGCTTAAGCGTCTTATAGAGTCGACCAAACAAGAGGACGTTATTCATAAAGTGGTCTCATTAACTTCATTAGGTGTTATTGGATCAAGCTTAAAAGACAATGGTATTACAGTTATTCCACTTGGGTTGAATTCGGTGCTTGGTTTACCTTTAGTTTTTTTTAGGCTCAGAAAATTGTTGAATGATTTTCGTCCAGATATTGTACATACATGGATGTATCATGCCGATTTGATAGGTGGAGTAGCAGCGTATAGTCTTGGAATAAAAAATATTATTTGGGGTGTGCGAAGTACTGATATAACTAAAGGAGGTAGTAAGGTTACTTTAGTTATCCGTAAGTTATGCGCATTTCTCTCATCTGTTATTCCTAAGAGAATACTATTTGCTGCAAAAGGTTCTAGAGATGTGCACCTTGGTGTTGGTTACGAACCTTTACTTATGCAAGTAATTCCAAACGGTTATGATCTTAGTTGTTATACAGGTAATAAAAGCGCTGGGAGAGTACTCAGGCAAAGCTTGGGTATTTATGATAATGAATTAGTATTTATTTCAATAGGTCGATACAGTCCAGTGAAGGATCATGCCACTTTTATTCGGTCAGCTTGTTTGCTGTTGGAGCAACATAATAATATTAAATTTATGATGCTTGGGAGAGATATAACAATCGAGAATGATGTATTAATGTCGATTATTAATGCTAAAGGTTTCTCGGATAAATTTATGATGCTTGGTGAGCGGTCTGATGTACCGGTATGTTTGGCTGCTTCAGATATTTTTTGTCTCCACTCGGTTACTGAGGGTTTCCCCAATGTATTGGCAGAGGCTATGGCATCTAGCCTTGTTTGTGTAGCAACTGACGTAGGTGATGCTGCTATGCTGTTAAATACACCTTCTATGGTAGTAACTCCAAGTTGCCCCAAGCAGTTAGCAGAGGTTATGGGTAAGACACTTAATAAGTCATACTCAGAAAGGGAAAGGATAGGGCATATTAACTGCAATAGAATATATGAAAGTTTTTCTATGCAAGCTGTTTCAGGTCAATACCTTAAGCTTTATCAGGAGTTAAGCAATTAATGAAGGTGCTTGTAGTAGCTGGATATGTGGGCTCTATAGTTAGATTTCGTGGTGCTCTCATTGATTTGTTGTTGAAGCAAGGCATGGAGGTGCACATAGCTTGCCCTGAGATTAATAGTGACCCTGGGATAGTACATCTTCTTACTAGTAAGGGAGTGTTACTTCATGAGATACCTTTGTATCGTACGGGGACAAATCCACTTCGTGATCTAACAACCTTATATGCTTTAATTCAGTTAATGCGAAATGTTAAGCCTAGTGTTATTTTGGCTTATACGATAAAGCCTGTAATTTACGGATTATTGGCCGCTTGGGTCGTAAAGGTGCCAAAACGTTTTGCTTTAATTACAGGCTTGGGTTATGCATTTGTTGATAATAATTCTCGTTCATTAATTCGTCGCATAGTACAATCCCTGTATAAATACGCTCTAGCTAAAGCTGATATCGTTTTCTTTCAAAACCCTGATGACGAAGCTCTTTTTCAGTTACTGGAAGTTATTAGCCCAGATGCTGTCTCAAGAGTGGTGAATGGGTCGGGTGTTGATATATCTGAATATAGGGTTGCAGAGTTTCCTAAAAAACTAAATTTTTTGCTTATTGCGCGTTTACTCGGTGATAAAGGTGTAAGGGAATACGCTCAGGCTGCCAGTATTGTTAAATCAAATTATCCGAATATTCGGTTCAGTTTAGTGGGTTGGATTGATGAGAATCCTGATTCTATTGATCAGTGTGAATTGGACAAATGGGTTGAAGAGGGAGCTGTTGATTTTAATGGTAGGCTCCAAGATGTTCGACCTGCTATTTCTGATTCTTCAGTATATGTATTGCCATCTTATAGGGAGGGTACGCCTAGAACAGTTTTAGAAGCTATGGCTATGGGGCGTCCAGTTATAACTACAGATGCACCAGGTTGCAGGGAGACTGTTATAGAAGGTGTGAATGGTTTTCTTGTGCCAGTGAAAAGTGTCGATGCGCTAGTAATTGCTATGACTAAATTTATCGAAAGTCCTAGTTTAATTTCTACTATGGGGAGTAATTCCCGCAAAATTGCCCTTGATAAATACGATGTAGATAAGGTTAATGCATATATGTTAAAAGAAATGAGAATTAATAAATGAAACGCTTATTTGATATGATAAGTTCATTTTTAGGTTTGCTATTACTATCACCTGTTATCTTATTAGTCGCCTGGAAAATTCGTAAAAACCTTGGTTCACCAGTTCTTTTTAAACAAGTTCGACCTGGAAAGGATGGTAAGCCATTTCAGATGGTGAAGTTCCGTACCATGCTGGATGCTGTCGATACGAGTGGGCAGCCTTTGCCTGATGACGAGCGCATGACACCTTTTGGTAGCTTTTTACGCTCGAGTAGTTTGGACGAATTACCTGAGCTTTGGAATGTTCTGAAAGGTGATATGAGCTTGGTTGGCCCACGGCCTTTGCTGATGGAATACTTACCATTATATTCTGAAAAGCAATACCGCCGCCATGAGGCTCGCCCTGGTGTTACCGGTTGGGCTCAAATTAATGGTCGAAATGCGATTAGTTGGGAGGATAAGTTTAAACTTGACGTTTGGTATGTCGATAATCGTTCTCTTTGGTTGGATATTAAAATCATTTTTTTGACGGTGAAAAAGGTGTTGATTCGCGATGGAATCAGCGCTGATGGTGAAGCGACTATGAGTAAATTTACCGGAGGTAAAGAGTGAATAGCTTAGCCATATTAGGTGCAAGTGGTCATGGAAAAGTTGTTGCTGATATTGCTGAACTAACGGGTTGGGATAAAATCGTTTTTTTTGATGATGCTTGGCCAGAGTTAACTTCTAATTCTGCTTGGCCTGTAATGGGTAATACAGAAAATCTTTTTGCGGGTATTGATGAATTTTCTGGAGTTTTTGTTGCCATTGGTAATAATGATACTCGCTTAAATAAGCTAAAACAGTTGCGTGATTTAGGTGTTTCTTTACCTTCTATCATTCACCCGAATGCGGTTATTAGCCGTTATTCAGTAATTGATGATGGTTGTGTTATTTGTGCAGGCGTAGTTGTTAACGCAGATTCAAAGATCGGTTTTGGTTCAATTTTAAATACTGGCTGTAGTATTGATCACGACTGCATTATTGATTATGCAGTTCACGTAAGCCCAGGTGCGCGATTAGCAGGCGGTGCCAAGGTCGGAAAGTGTACTTGGATTGGAATAGGTGCTGTTGTTAGGCAACTGATTACTATCGGTGCATATTCTGTTGTAGGTGCAGGTGCGGCTGTAGTAAAAAATATTCCTGAAAGTACCACTGTTGTTGGTGTTCCTGCTCAATAATTATTATAGGTCGTAATTGTGTTAAATACCTCTTTTGCTCCCTGGCCTTCTTTTTCTGAAGAAGAGGCTAATGCTGTTCGTGATGTTGTTCTTACTAATAAAGTAAATTATTGGACTGGCCAAGAAGGCCGTGAATTTGAAAAAGAATTTTCTACTTGGACTGATTCTAAATATGCGGTTGCTTTAGGTAATGGAACGCTTGCTTTAGATTTAGCGTTAAAAGCTTTGGATATTAAAGAAGGCGATGAGGTTATTGTTACGCCTCGTACATTTTTGGCTTCAGTTTCAAGTGTCGTTACTGCTGGAGCGTCCCCTATTTTTGCTGATGTGGATTTAAAGTCTCAAAATATTGAAGCTGAAGGAATTGTAAAAGTTATAACATCAAAAACTAAAGCTGTGATTGTTGTGCATTTAGCAGGTATGCCTGCCGAAATGGATGCCATTATGACGTTATCAAAAAAACATAATTTTTATGTGATAGAAGATTGTGCTCAGGCCCATGGCGCTAAATATAAGGGGCAATCGGTTGGATCAATAGGTCATATTGGTGCATGGTCATTTTGCCAAGACAAGGTTATGACAACAGGTGGAGAAGGCGGCATGGTCACCACTAATGATAAAGCGCTTTGGTCTAAAATGTGGTCTTACAAAGATCATGGTAAATCTTGGGATGCAATCTATAACACAGAGCATGCACCTGGTTTTCGTTGGGTACATGACAGTTTTGGTACCAATTGGCGAATGACAGAAATGCAGGCGGCTATTGGTCGAATTCAATTAAAGCGGATGGCTGATTGGACTCATAAGCGGAATGTTAATGCAGCATTAATTGATGATGCAGTTAAAGACATTGAATTAGTGAGGCTTACTAATAAGCCCGATCATATTGTACATGCTGAATATAAACATTATATGTTTGTAAAGCCTGAGAAACTCGCAGATGGTTGGGCTCGTGATCGAATAGTTGATGAAATTAATAAAGAGGGTGTTCCTGCTTTTCAGGGAAGTTGCTCAGAAGTGTATTTAGAAAAAGCCTTCGACAATACACCTTGGAGGCCTACTAAGCGCTTACCTAATGCAATGGAGCTAGGTGACACAAGTTTGATGTTTTTAGTTCATCCGACGTTAACTCAAGAAAATATGAAAAAGATGTGTGATGTAATTAGCATGGTATTAACAAAGGCTTCAAAAAATAGCTAGATTATCGCTGTTTTTTGGGTTGATAAAATCCTGCTTATGCAGGATTTTTGCTTTATAGGGTTTTTATATATTGTGTTCAATAATTGATGCGCTTTACCGTGATTTTTTCTTTATTGTATTGGTTGTTGTGTGGTCAGGGTAGAGCGGAGCGCCATTCGGCAGGTGGTTTGCTGTGGCTTATTAGACGACAATTAACTTGGCCGACCCGCGACAATTAGCTTGGCCGGTTTTAAGTGGTAGTTAATTGTCGCCAGCATGCCTATAGGGATATAGGCAGTAGGATAATGCATGGAGCAATTGTCGAAGGCTGTCTCTTACAATTGTTGTTTTGTTTCACGCATGGTGTTGTTTTGTGTCACGTATGCCGTTTCGCTTTATCCAGGCTACGTTGTGGGTAATAACGTTTATTGCCGCGAGCGTGAAGTCCTTCATATGTTAAAGGCTGTTTTGTTCCCGGATGCCGCTTCGCTTTATCCAGGCTACGTGTGTGGTTAGCGTTTGTTTCGTGAACAGGTTTCCTCTTATATGATTGGGTTGTTGGCTTGGCTTGGGGAGGCTAGTCTATAAGGGGATTCCGACCCTTTCTATGTGTTCAATTAGCTCTTTGTTCTGAATGGTGCTGAAGTCAATTACATCAAAGAAGTATGGTAGGGGGGTTTCTTCTTCTAATTTGTCGTGAATGAGTTGTGTACTGTTGGTTTGGTTTTTGTTGCCGAATATTATAGCTATATCTATATCAGAACCCTTTTTGTAGGTGCCTTTTGCTCGTGAGCCAAAGAGTATTACAGATTCGATATTATCGAATGCACGTATTGTGTGTTGAATGATTTTTAGGTCAGATTCTGTTAAACCAGTATTCATAACTGAGATTCTGCTTCTAGATGTTTAATTAGCTGATTTATTTGAGGGGCATATAGGTTGCGAATATCATTCTCTACTTCAATAGCTTTTTTTTCATCATAGGTATGCACTGTTAGGTTTCGATCTTCCAAGGCTTTAATCCAAGTATGGCCCTCGGTTAGAATATTTGATTGAAACCCTTGTTTAATGGCTTGCCTGGGTGAGCTCATTTCATAGCCGAGTTCGGTTAGATAGTCTTTTAAGGTTTTCCATGATAACTCGAACGCCATCTCATAAAACTGAATGATACCGGCGCGTTCTAATTGGCTTGGGTTCTCTACTTTTAAGCTGGATTGCAATAGTGTATTGGCGCGTTTAAAGTTTTGTAGCCTTTGTATCCAGCGAATGTCCATTGCTTGCCCGTACTTGTCATATTTGTAGCTATATTATGCTTAGCAGTTTGCTCTGTGGCAAGTACATAAGGGGGGTTGAGTGGGTGGTTTGATGTGGCTTGATTTAAGGGGGAGTTAATTGTCGCCAGCATGCCTATAGGGATATAGGTAGTAGGATAATGCATGGAGCAATTGTCGAAAGCTGTCTCTTACAATTGTTGTTTTGTTTCCCGGATGCCTCTCCGTTTTATCCAGGCTACGGTGTGTGTAATAGCGTTTATTGTCGCGTGCAGGGTGAGCTCCTACGGGGTAGGGTTAAATAAATATAAAGTGGATTCCCGCCTG
>ERZ1027231.316-NODE-316-length-16263-cov-54.221002_pt1 | contig 16263 bp, 16 predicted proteins | sample MGYA00520866_ERZ1027231 | MGnify/ENA primary metagenome ERZ1027231 (study PRJEB33311, sample SAMEA4378411) | marine metagenome | biome: Marine biome; feature: Fjord; material: Water | collected 2014-07-20T08:00:00Z/2014-07-... | depth 75 m ...
TTGCCATTAAAACGCCAAATCAACGCATTGAGCCAACGTTAGCTGCTGAAGGAGCTAACGAACAGCTTTATAGCTATGAAACTATCGCCGAACAAAGCATTACGCCTGACCATACGTTTGATGATGAGATTGATAGTAAACAAGCTGATATCGGGGAGCTTATTCGCTTAAAATTTCTTGGTAACCGTAAAATACAGCTTGGGCTCATTGCCAGTGTCGCGTTGATCTTCCTCGGAGTATTGGTTAATAGTACAATTAGCGCTATCCCGACAGAGCAGAATATTACGAACAAAAGTGAATTGCATGAACCGCAAGTATTAGCTAGCAGTATATCTGCTACTGTTCTTACCAATAAAGATCACTTACTAGCGATGCCCGATAATTTCAATTTATACTTATCGGAGTATCAAGGCATTATTATTCACTGGCAAGCTGATGAAGTGGCTAATGGTGAGCTTTGGTCACAATTATCGACAAAGGGCGACAAAAGTTGTCAAAGTATTAAATTTAATAAAGGCTCTTCAATAAGACCTTTATCGGTACTGGTTGAAAATGGTAGCGAATATTTTGCTAGTTTCTCGCCTATTGATAGTAGCGAGCTAATAAAAGCACTCGCTTTTCGCGGTAAATTCTCATTGTGTGGTTATAGTTTTTCTCTTAAAGGCACTCAAGCTGTTCTGGGTAAACATAGTCAATATGCGCCCTTTTTGGAGCAAGATGCTTAAAGAAACAAACTTTACCGCTCAAAAAGACATAAAAAAAGCTGCTCAATGAAATTGGCAGCTTGTTATAAACTTTATAATATTGCAGGATTAACAGCGCATTTATTAGCTAAAACCAATACCTGCTTTTATTAACTCTGCATAAACACTTTTCATCGCAACAGTATTCTCGGTAAGAGAGTCATCCCACTTATCACGTTTCTCGAACCCTAAATCGCTAATTTTGAAGTAGTGGTCGGGTTTTATACCACTTTTATCTAAACAAGCTTTTGTACAACCTAACCCACAAGCATCAATAGCGATAATAGCTCGCCCTGATTTAGCCATCGCCATTATTGGCTCTATTTTACCCACAACACCTGCAACGCAAGACATCTCAGCAATACCGTCACCATCAAGGGTTAATGATATATTATGCGCCATTTGTGCGAGGTTTGAGCAACCAGAACAAGAGTAAACAATTGGTTTACAATTTTTTTTGTCACTGACTATTTTCGATAATTTATGTACATTCGACACTAAAATCACTCCTTAGCTACCTATTAGTTACCTTACTCACGCTGGCAACACTTTACTATAGGACATCTTAACAAGTAAATTTCACAGCGATTTGATTTAGATCATTACAGTAAATAATACCCATGGTATATCTATGGTTATTTGTACCATTTAGTAACTATTTGTTTTATTTTCACCATATCTAAATGCGATTGACAGGCTTGACTCACTCGCTCAATGGCTTGCTCTTCAAGTACCTCAATGCTGGGTGCTTTACTGACATCATAACCAAGCCAACTCATAAAGAGTTGTAATGCTTCGGGTTGGTCAAATAGTCCATGTAGATAGCAACCAGCAATTTGACCATCTTCACTTATTAGCCCCTGCCCTTCACCGTCGATAGTCATTAGATTGCAGAGTTTTGTAGCATTATTTGTAAGTGTGCTCACACCGGCATGAATTTCATAGCCACTAATCTCAGCCTTTTGTTCACTTAACGTCAAAACACCTGAAACATTTATTAAGGTTTTTTTCGATGCTAAAATAGTACTCATCGCAAAATAACTTAAGCCTTCACTAACGCCTTTTTGCCCTTCTATTCCTTCAGGATCTGCAACCAGCTCACCTAACATTTGATAACCACCGCAAATACCAATCACCTTGCCTTGGTAACGCAAATGTTTTGCTATATCGTCATCCCAGCCACGTTGACGTAGAAACTCAAGATCACTACGGACATTTTTGCTACCAGGTAAAATAATAAGGTCACATGCAGGAATAGTTATTTTTTCTGGGTTAATCTCATCTTTTGACCCTTTAGCAAAAAGAAACTGGCAATCGATATCTTCATGATGGCGCAGCGCATCAAAGTCGGTATGATTACTCATATGTGGATAAACTAAGACTACAACACGTACTTTTGGTGAGGACGAAGTTCCTTCTGCTGAAGCTTGTTTGGTTACTAAAGCATCCTCAGAAGAAATATCTAAACCGTGTAAATAAGGTAAAACACCGAGCACGGGTTTATTGGTCTTTTCTTCTAACCATGTCAGCCCAGGTTCAAGTAACTTAATGTCACCGCGAAAGCGATTAATCACAAAACCCACCACTCTATCTTGCTCTGATTGTGACAGCAGCATCAAAGTACCAACAAGCTGGGCAAAAACACCTCCTTTATCAATATCAGCAATGATCAAAACAGGACAATCCACTGCTTCAGCAAACCCCATGTTAGCAATGTCACCCTTACGTAAATTTATTTCTGCAGGGCTTCCTGCCCCTTCAACGACAACCAAGTCATACTGCTGTGTTAAGCGTTGATGTGAACTCAGTACCGCTTGCATGGCCACTTTTTTGTAGTCTTGGTACTCGCTTGCCTCCATATTAGACGATGACTTATGCATAAGCGCCTTACCGTGCACGATAACTTGCGCACCAGTATCACTATTTGGCTTTAACAAAATGGGGTTAAAGTCTACATCTAACGCTAGACGTGCGGCTTTTGCTTGCAATGCTTGTGCTCGCCCGATTTCACCACCGCATGGTGTCACTGCACTATTAAGCGCCATATTTTGCGGTTTAAAGGGCGCTACGTTAACCTGTAAATCTGCAAACACACGACACAGACCTGCCACGAGCGTAGTTTTTCCCGCATCAGATGTCGTCCCTTGAATCATCAAGGTTTTACATTGACTCGATTGCGCTCCCTCAACAGTGTTCGGGGTAAAATGGCTGTTACTTTGCTTCGCTTTCATCTGCTCTTTCCTCAAGAAACGGCATAGCAATGCTCGTCACTTGTTGGGTTAATTGCTGGTACTGTGTTTGTTTTACCGCAGGGGCTAATTGTTTATCTTGATAAGGCTGACTGATTAAAATACGGGAAATGCTGCCGTGGCCAATCTGTAATTTTTGATGCCAACTGGCTTGTTGCCAATCTAACTGTAATATATGTGCCAAGATCATTCGAATAACGCCGCCATGCGCGATAACCAAAATTCGCCTCTTTTTATTAGGGGCTTTTTTATTTTGCTTTTGCTCCAGGTTAAGCAATTTTGTCTGCTTAGTCTCAAGAAAAATTTGCTGCTCTAACAGCTTTTGCCAAACTGCCCTCACCCGCATATGAAAATCCGGCAACGCTTCAGCTTGCGGTAAAACAATGTCTGCAGGTGCCTGAAAAAAATCTTCTAGTTGTGACCAATGCAGTTTAGCTTTCTCTTCACTGGCTTGGTCAGCTTCTAACCGTTTATTTTCGAACGCACCTCCTTCAAAAATAAGATCATCAAAAGGCACACCATCAAAGCTGCCAAAGTTCATCTCTTGTAAATCAGGTAATATTTCTAAGGGTAATTGGCCTAACTGCGAAAATTTTTTTGCTAGGTTTTGGCAGCGTATTAACGGAGAAGAAAAAACACCTTGATAAGGATTAGACGTTTTTTGCTGCGCCAGTAAGCGTTCAAGTAAACGCGCATTTTCTGCAGCGGTAGGGGCAACATCCGTAGAGCCGTATAAGGCTGGTTTACCCAACACTTTAACATGTCTTATTAAGTCAATTTCAACCATATTGAAAGCTCATTACTTATTCATCATTACTTTTTATACAAAGCGGAATACCTGCAGTAACCAAAGTGACTTTATCAGATACGTCCGCAACTTTTTGATTCAACCAGCCACAATAATCAACATATAAACGGGTAGACTGTCCCATTGGTATTACGCCTAAACCTATCTCATTACTGACAATGATAATGTCAGCGTCTACAGAGGCTAAGCGCGTGACTAATTTGTCTATTTCAGTTTTTAAATGTTGAGCTTGCTGCTCTCGACTCTCTTCGTGAGCAGCATAAAGTTGATTGTTTAACCACAGTGTTAGGCAATCTAGTAAGTAAACATTATTGTTATCAATATCACTCAATGTTTCAGCGAGTGTTAATGGACATTCAATTAACTGCCAACTATCACCTCTATCACTTTGATGTTGAGCTATTCTAGTATCCATTTCGGGATCAATGGCGGTTGCCGTCGCAATATAAACCGCTTGTTTTCCTTTTTTTACTGATAACTCGAGTGTCTGCTGCTCTGCAAATCGCGACTTGCCTGACCTAGCACCACCTAAAACAAGATGAATCATCCGACTATTCCTATAAAGCTATATCCCGTAAAACTATGTCCCATGAAGTGATGTCCCGTAAGAGCAAGTTCTATGACGACATCTTTATTTATATAAGCAACGAGCGTTAAATAAATTAGTAACTCAGAGAGTTGCTGCCCCGCACCTAAACAATCTCCGGTAAAACCACCTAATTTAGCCATAAGCCAGCGCTTAAATAGCGATCGAAATAACATTAAAATAATCAACAATGTAAAGATGACTTCGCTTGAATAAAAAATGAGCGGAGTTATACCGATTAATAATAAAAGCGCTAATTCTGATGAAGATTGTGCTTGGGCTAATGGTTTACTCTTGCTCTGCTCAATATCACTCACATAAGGCAGAGAAGAAATTAAGCTTCCGGCAACGGCTCTGGATAAAACTTCTGCTAATACAATAGCTAAAAGTAAGTGATTACTATCTTGTTCCGCTAGATTTACCAGTAATGTATATTTTAGTAATAAAGTTATCACTAAGGTAACAGCACCATAAGTACCGATACGACTATCTTTCATAATGGTCAGTCGTTTATCTATGGTGAAAGCACCACCAACACCATCAGCCATATCAGCTAAACCATCTTCATGAAAAGCACCAGTTAACAACAAACTTATCGCCATCATTAACAAGATAGCGATATTCGCGGGTAAGAAAGTACTAAAACAGACATAACTTAACGCAAGAAGTCCTCCTGTAAGTAAACCAACTAAGGAGAAGTATCGATTAGCTTTATTTAACAATGCCTCAGAATAATGCATGTTTTTAGGTACAGGTAAACGAGTAAAAAAGCTTAACGCCAAATAAAATAAATTTAGCTGTTCAGCGATTTTATTTTTTAGCAGATCATTCACCGATACACTCATACCGTAACACCTGCACTTTCAAAGCTTGCCATATTATTGTAAAAACTTGCCGACGCTTTTATTAACGGTAAAGCAAGTGCTGCGCCGGTCCCCTCACCTAAACGTAGACCTAAGTCCAATAAAGCTTGGCCGTTTGAGTCAGTAAATGTTTGCGCAGATATAAGCTTTTCAAGCAATAATTGGTGAGCTTTTTCTTGAGAAACATGGGAAAAGATTAGGTAATTAGCGACATTATCATCTAAACGAAGTGCGACTAAAGCCGCAACACTAACGATAAAGCCATCAATAACAATCGGTATATTAGCAGTTGCAGCTGATAATATAGCTGAGACCATTTGAACTATCTCAAAACCACCTAATTCAGATAACAACTCTATAACCGTCTCTTGAGTTAACTTTTCTACGTTATGTTCTGATACCTTCACTCGCTGAAGTGCACTTTCAATGAGACTAATTTTTTTTCCTAATTGCTCATCAGTAATGCCTGTCCCGCGGCCAACACATTCTGTCACGCTCAAGGAAGTTAGTGCTGACATTAATGCAGCAGCAGAGCTAGTATTGGCAATGCCCATTTCACCCAACAACAATATCTCAGCGCCTTGCTCAATTTTTGCATTAACCAGTTGTTTTGCGTAGCCAAATCCTTGTTCTACTTGACTGATAGACATAGCAGTTTTCACTGAAAAATCATTTGTTCCTGCACCTAAGCGTTGCTCGACAAAGTTAACACTATCAGTGGTATCATCGCAGATTTGAGAAACTTCATCTTGAGAAATTGGCTGTAAAATACCGCAATCGACCACAGTTAAGGCGATATCATTACTTTGACAAAAACAATTGATCGCAGCCCCGCCCTGTAAAAAATTAAGCACCATCTGTTTAGTTACAGCACTAGGCGCAATACTGACACAGTTCTCATTTATGCCATGATCCCCCGCAAAAACGAGCATAGCAGGATTGTTTATACTGATTTTGCCAGAATTCTTCCCTTCAGAGAAATTAAAACCTGAGCTTTTCTGAGCTCTTTGTGCCGTAATTAAAGCAAGTTGTAAAGCCAAGGGTTCTAGTGCCCCTAGGGCTCCTACAGGTTTGGTTTTGTTATCAATTTTGGCTTGTACAAATGCTAAGTGCTTTGTATTTAAAGGCGAGATGCTGATCATTAGGTTTAGTCTAAATAGTTGTTGGATATAGAAAAAATAATGACAGCATTTTAAGCTATTTAAATCACTAAAAATATAACTCTTTTTCACTATGATATGCCGTTAAATGCATCTTAAAGTTATGTTATGACTTATAATGTTAATGTTTTATTCATTTACATTGCGCTGATGTTAACTAGGAAAAAGAGTCAAAACTCTGTACCATCAGTAGTAGAAAAGTATTTAAACTAATCGAACTAATACCAATTACACTAAATAAGTGATCGTTTTTAAGAGGTCGAACTATCCAATAACATTGTTGCTTTCAACCCCAATAGCCAGCTATTGCTTAATCAAGCGCCTTGTTCTTGAAATTTATCCTTACTGCTTATGGTAAAGTGAAAACTGTAACCTTAATTAATACAAGTGGTTTCACTTATTGGTATTAACTTAAAATTTTACGTCAGGCTGATATAATTTTATGAAAAAACATGCAAAATACCCCCTTATCCTTTCAAGTATTTTATTAGCAAGTTGTGTTAATCAAAATACAAAAATTGCCACAAACATCATGCCCACGACTAACCCTTGTACTAAACTCGATTTACTTAAAAGTGCATATTATGATGATTTCAGTTCTTTAAAAGAGATAAAAGTTGCAGGAAGAGTCAGTAATATATGGAAAGCTAAATATCAACTTTTTGGTGAAAACTGCCAAGTTTTTTCTTGGGGCGGGAAACAGCATACCTATTCTTGCAATTTAGTAGCACCCGATGAAGAAACAGCTAAAAATTATTACCAAAGTGCTAAAAGAATCACCCAAGAGTGCTTAGGTGAACAATGGCAATTAGAAGAAAGCGAGAGAAACCATGACGATGGTATGAAGACGACCTTTACTAACCATGATGCAAAGCCAAATGAGAAAGTAACCTTTTCAACACACTTAGTACCAACTTCAGGTTTATTTTCTACAACCTGGACTATTTTTTATTATGTTGGCAATAGCGCTAAACCAAGTGATAACAAGTGATAACAAGTGATAACAAGTAAAAGTGTCAGTTTTTTTGTCTAAAGAGAAAGACTAGTGCTCACTAGCATATGGAATTTACATAATAAAAAGCTGATATCTACCTAGGTAAATATCGGCTTTTATAATTCATAATCGGAACAGTTATCGTTGTTTAGTGGTCTGTAGAGTCTAAACCATCTAACGTTACACCTGATAAACCGCCTGTACCACCTTGATCATTACTACGCAATTTAATCATTAAACGTAAATCATTCGGCGAATCAGCATGATGTAATGCATCAGCATAAGTAATCATTCCATGTTGATAATGATTGAATAATGCCTGATCAAACGTTTGCATGCCTAATTCATTTGATTTTTCCATTACCTCTTTAATACCACCAATATCACCTTTTTTGATGAGTTCACTGATATAGGGAGAATTAAGCAATACTTCGATTGCTGCAACTCGACTATGTCCATCTTTTGTTGGTACGAGCTGCTGGGCAATAATACCACGAAGGTTTAGCGCTAAATCAAATAATAACTTGCCATGCTGGTCCGCTGGAACCAAGTGCATAATACGATCAATCGCTTGGTTAGCATTATTTGCATGTAATGTAGCAATACATAAGTGCCCTGTTTCGGCAAAGCTCAGTGCATGCTCCATTATCGCTTGGCTGCGAATTTCGCCAATTAAAATAACATCAGGCGCTTGTCTCAATGAGCTTTGCAGTGCCGCATCAAAAGATTCTGTATCTAAGCCAACTTCACGCTGAGTGATCATGCTTTTGCCATGCTCATGCACAAACTCTACCGGGTCTTCAATGGTTAAAATATGGCCACAGGAGTTACGATTACGATAACCTATCAAGGATGCCATAGATGTCGACTTACCCGTACCAGTGCCACCAACAAATAATACTAAGCCACGTTTTGACATAACGACATCTTTTAGAATTGGTGGTAAGCCAAGATCATCAACATCGGGAATATCCGTAACGATACGACGTACAACCATACCCGCCATATCTCGTTGCCAAAAAGCAGAAATACGAAAACGACCAATGTCATCAATTTCAATAGCAAAATTACATTCTTTTTCGTTATCAAATTGCTTTTTTTGCTTTTCATTCATGGCGTCATACACTAGGCCTAACGATTCTTCTGCAGTTAATACCACATCATCTATCGGCTGTAATTCACCATTAATTTTTGCACTCACTGCTAATTTAGCCGTAACGAACATATCAGAGGCGTCTTTTTTTACCATTCTTTCTAATAATTCATGAAGCTTCATTTACTATCCTTTATTTCATTCTTATTTTTACAAGCCGACGGTTAAAAACCTGAAAATTGATTTTTATCAACCGCTTTTTCCATCGCATCTTGTTTGGTGATCATACCTCGGTTAACAAGGTTTTGCAGACATTGATCCATCGTCTGCATACCATGCTGCATACCGGTTTGAATAGCAGAGTACATTTGAGCAATTTTATCTTCACGAATAAGGTTTCGAATAGCAGGAACACCAATCATAATTTCATGAGCGGCAACACGTCCACCGCCAACTTTTTTAATGAGCGTTTGTGATATTACCGCGCGAAGTGACTCTGACAGCATGGATCGCACCATAGATTTTTCTTCACCTGGGAATACATCAATAATACGGTCAATCGTTTTTGGTGCTGAAGTTGTATGTAAAGTACCAAAGACCAAATGGCCCGTTTCTGCTGCTGTCATTGCTAATCGAATGGTTTCTAAATCACGCATTTCACCGACGAGGATGACATCAGGATCTTCACGTAATGCAGAGCGTAATGCCGCTTCAAAACTTAACGTATCTCGATGAACTTCACGTTGGTTAATTAGACACTTCTTATTTTCATGGACAAATTCAATTGGATCTTCAATAGTTAGAATATGATCATGTTTATGGTCATTAATATAATCAACCATAGCAGCTAATGTAGTTGATTTACCCGAGCCTGTTGGGCCAGTAACTAACACTAAACCGCGTGGGGTATCTGATATTTCACGAAATATCTCAGGACAACCTAAATCATCAAGTGTTAAAATTTTACTTGGGATGGTACGAAATACCGCTGCAGGACCACGATTTTGATTAAAAGCATTTACCCTGAATCTTGCTAAATTGGGTACTTCAAAGGAGAAATCGACTTCTAAGTTTTCTTCATATTCTTTACGCTGACGATCATTCATAATGTCATAAACTAACGCATTGACATCTTTGCCATCAAAAGCTGGAATATTAAGCTTACGTACATCACCATCAACACGAATAGCAGGCGGTGTACCTGTTGATAAATGTAAATCTGATGCGTTATGTTCCACACTAAATGCGAGTAGTTCGGTAATATCCATAAAGGCCTCTTTTTATAAAGTGATAAAAAATAATATTATTATCTTTTATCGGTAATAATTTAATAGGTTATACTAACCAGAAAATAAGATAAGTTAACACAGCTCAATATTTAACATGATAAATATAAAAGATAATCTTGATAAAATTAAAGCGCAAATTCAGCAGGCTTGTCAACAAAGCGGCAGATTTATCCCTCTTGCAGAATTATCAACGCAATCTCCTACCGTGTCGCTGTTAGCAGTAAGTAAAACTAAACCTGCTGCACTCATTGAACAAGCCTACTTAGCAGGTCAATATGAGTTTGGTGAAAATTACCTACAAGAAGCGGTAGAAAAAATAGCAGAGTTAGCACATTTACCTAAGGTAGTTTGGCACTTTATTGGTCCTATTCAATCAAATAAAACCAAACAAATCGCCAATAACTTTTCTTGGGTTCATAGTGTTGATAGAGAAAAAGTAGCCTTGCGTCTAAATCAACATCTCAAGGATGATAATATTCACAATACTCCGCTAAACATTTGTTTACAAGTGAATATTAGCAATGAAGAGTCAAAGTCAGGTATAAGTATTGAGCAGGTTTTTTCACTTGCTGAAATTGTGGATAGTTGTGATAATCTCACGTTACGAGGCTTAATGGCTGTTCCCGCAAAAAATGCTCCTAAAGCCTGTTATGAGCAAATGCAGCATGTGTTTACCCAACTTAAAGAGCAATACCCCAGCGTTGATACTCTCTCTCTTGGTATGTCTAATGATTTAGATAACGCTGTAGCCCACGGTTCAACCATGGTGAGAATTGGCACCGCCATTTTTGGTGCAAGAGAATATAAAGTTTAATCATTAATCGTTAGGAATCCCTTTTATGAATAAAATAGCCTTTATAGGTGCCGGCAATATGGCACGTGCCATAATTATTGGTTTAGTTAACTCAGGCATTACTCCTCAAGACATTATCGTAGCTAACCCTTCTGAGGCTAAGAGACTGAATCTTGCTAAAGAGTTTGGAGTTCTACAAACGGATGATAATATTAAAGCTTGTGAGTTCGCTGATGTTATTGTGCTTTGTGTTAAACCACACTTCATTAGTGATGTTTGCTTACAAATAAGCCAAGCTATCAATATAGCAGGAAAACTATTCATTTCTGTTGCCGCAGGGACTACCGTTGAACAAATTCAATCAGCATTGTCACAAAACAACACGACAAACCTTGCTCCTGTAGTTCGTGTAATGCCAAATACCCCTTCTCAACTAGGTCTAGGCATGAGTGGTCTATTTGCTTCCAACGAAGTTACCGTAGAAGAAAAGGCTAGCGCAGAAAAAATCACTAATGCGGTTGGCAAGAGTATTTGGCTCAACACAGAAGATAAGATTAATAATATTATTGCTGTTGCAGGCTCTGCTCCAGCTTACTATTTCTTATTTATGGAAGCGATGGAACAGCAAGCAAAACAGTATGGTTTTTCTGAAGAAGAAAGTCGTATGCTAGTGCAACAAACGGCGCTTGGTACTGCCCAGATGGTAGCTCACAACAGTGCCCCTATCAGCGAGTTGCGTGCTAATGTTACTTCAAAAGGGGGTACAACACATGCTGCTATCGAGCAATTTAAGCACGATGGCATGGAAAAGATGGTGAAAAATGCCATGGCGGCTGCTATTGCTCGTGCTGAAGAGATGGCTAAATAGTACCATTTATTGTAATTCAAATTTATTAGAGGAAAACCAATGGAAGCAATTATTTATTTGCTTAGATTCGCCTTCGACGCACTATTAATGATTTTAATCATGCGTGTTTGGCTACAATGGGTTAAAGCTGACTTTTATAATCCATTAAGCCAGTTTATTGTCAAAGTAAGTAACCCTTTAGTGATACCACTGCGCAGAGTTATTCCTGGACTAGGTGGCTTAGATTTAGCAACGGTACTTATCGCCTATGTAGTAGCAACACTAAAATTTGTTACGCTCGCCGCTTTATCAGGTGAGAGTTTAGGCGTGTTAGCTTTTTACATCGGCTTATTAGTATTATTAAAACAAGCTGGCTTTTTACTCTTTATCATTATGATTATTATGGCGATTATGAGTTGGGTTGTGCAAGGATATAATGCAACGTTAATGGTTCTTAGCCAATTGACGGAACCTTTTTTAAATCCTATCCGCAAAATAATTCCAAATATGGGTGGTTTAGATTTATCCATGTTGTTTGCATTTTTAGCGATGAATGTCATAAATATCTTACTTTCAAATTCGTTGCCTTACTGGGGTGCGTTGTAAAACAATAGTATTTTTTGGGGTCTGTTCTATACTAAAGAAATGAATAGAGCAGCACCAAATCCTCTGTATTATTTTGGAGAATCACATGAAAACCTCAATCATCAAATTACTTATTGCCTTTAGCCTTAGCTTATTTTTGATGAGCAATGTTAGTGCTGAAAACATGAAAAAACTAGGTACTATGAATGTGCACTACATGGCTATTGGTTCAACATTTTTCACACCTGAAATAGCTAAAGTCTATGGTATTACGCGTAGTCGTTATAATGGTTTGATCAATATTTCAGTCTTAGATAATACCCAAAAAAATACGCCTTCAAAAACAGTTAGTATCACGGGTAAAGCCAAGAACAATTTGGGTCAATTTAAAGATTTAGCGTTTAAAGAAGTGAAAGAAGGTGGCGCTATTTATTACCTTGCTCAGGTTAACTATAGCAACGAAGAAACAATTCACTTTGATATCATGATTAATGATGGAAAAGAGAAACAGCAATTGAAATTTTCACAGACTTTCTACGTGGATTAACTCCAAAACATAGTTTACTTACTATAGTTTACTTATTAACTTATATTCAGATAAAAGAGCTTTTGAAAGCTCTTTTTTTTGCGGTTAACTTTAGCGAAACTGCCAATTCTAGGATAGAATAGCGCGATTATAGAACGCAAAATAGCTGCAGGTAACCATCATGTCGAAAATTGTACTAGCCACAGGAAATCAAGGTAAAGTAAAAGAGTTAGCCCACTTACTGGCTGAGCAATCAATTGAAATAGTACCGCAAAGTGAATTTGATGTTTCGGAAGTTGCTGAAACAGGCACCACCTTCGTAGAAAACGCCATTATAAAAGCACGTCATGCTGCAAAGATTACCGGTTTACCTGCTATTGCAGATGACTCTGGTTTGGAAGTTGATGCGCTAAGTGGCGCACCCGGTGTTTATTCTGCGAGATATGCGGCAGATATCACTGAAGGTGAAGTCACCGATGATGATAATACCAACAAGCTCCTGACTGCGTTAGCCAATACGCCCGACGAATTACGTACAGCCCGTTTCCACTGCGTTTTGGTTTATATGAAACATGAAAATGATCCTACTCCCCTTATTTGTCACGGTATATGGGAAGGGACTATCTCTAAGAGTAAACAAGGTGAGCAAGGTTTTGGTTATGATCCTGTTTTTTGGCAAAATGATTTACAAATGTCCTCAGCACAACTATCACGTGAAGTGAAGAACAAACTGAGTCACCGTGGTCAAGCATTAGCTAAACTGGTTGAAAAACTCGCTCAGGCGAACTCATCAAAGTAAGCTCGAGCCCTTTATTTATGTTAGAAATGTTAGATATGTTAGAACATCAGCCCTTATCACTTTATATTCATATTCCATGGTGTGTGGAAAAGTGCCCTTATTGTGACTTTAATTCACATGCCGTTAAAAGTGCCATCCCCGAGCAAGATTATGTTGCCGCTCTGCTAAAAGATTTAGACGCAGATATTGCGCGCTTCAAGTTAACCACACGTCCCTTACACTCAATATTTATTGGCGGTGGTACGCCGAGTTTGTTCTCAGCTGCGTCTATTAAAAGTTTACTCACACAAGTTCTCAGTCGCTTTGAACATGCAGAAGACGTTGAAATAACGTTAGAAGCAAACCCCGGCACGGTTGAAGCTGATAAATTTAAAGGCTTTTTTGATGCAGGCGTTAATAGACTTTCCATTGGCGTGCAAAGCTTTGCCTCTGATAAGTTAATTAAACTTGGTCGCATTCATGATAGCAACCAAGCAAAAATAGCGGCAAAACTAGCAACAGAAAGTGGTGTCACTAGTTTTAATTTAGATCTAATGCATGGCTTACCTAATCAATCATTAGACAATGCTCTTGATGATCTGAAAACGGCTATCAGTCTGAATCCTAATCATATTTCTTGGTATCAATTAACGATTGAACCGAACACTATTTTTCACTCTAAACCGCCTAAGTTACCTGTTGATGATATTTTATGGGAGATCCAAGACCAAGGCGTTAAGTTACTCAAGGAAGCTGGTTATCAGCAGTATGAAATTTCTGCATACGCTAAACCTGGCTATCAATGTCAGCATAATTTGAATTATTGGCAATATGGTGATTACCTCGGCATTGGCTGCGGTGCTCATGGAAAAATCACGGATACCAGTACCCAAAAAATAATGCGTACGATTAAAGTAAAACACCCTAAAGGATATTTGGACGATAAGCGTGAATTTTTGGACAAATTATCAGAAGTTGACGAAAGTGAACGCGCATTTGAGTTCATGATGAACCAACTAAGGTTACACAGTGCTTTTAGTACAGAACAATTCCAAACAAGCACGGGTCTCAATATCAGTACTGTATTACCTTTACTTAAAGAAGCTCAACAAAAAAAACTCATGACTTGTGAAGTAGTAGACAATGAAGAGTTTTGGCTAGTCACTCAAATCGGACAGCGATATTTAAATGATTTACTGGAGATATTCTTGTGACAGAGCATTCCTGTGCAAACTCACCATTGTCGATAAGTGCAGCAGAACAAGCACAGCTTGATTTAACATTTATGCAAAGGGCTTTGGAACTCGCGCAACAAGCTGAACAACATAATGAAATTCCAGTTGGCGCTGTGGTGGTGCATCAGGGAAAGATCATTGGTGAAGGTTTTAATCAATCAATAATGCTTAACGATCCATCAAGTCATGCCGAAATGAATGCTATCAGACAGGCCGGAGATTCTCTTAATAATTATCGATTACTTGACTGCACTTTATACGTAACGCTTGAGCCCTGTCCAATGTGCGCGGGCCTGCTCGTTCATAGTCGAATTACACGCTTAGTATACGCGTGTAGCGATCTTAAAACGGGTGCTGCAGGCAGTGCATTTGACTTAGTAAATAACCCGCAGTTAAATCACCAAATAGAAACATGCTCTGGTGTCATGGGAGAAACCTGTAGCCAGTTATTATCTGCATTTTTTAAACGGCGTAGAAAAGAAAAAAAATTAGCCAAAAAAGCAGCTAAAGATAGCTCACTGTAATACTGAACAATTGACACTCTATTCTTACCAAGAAATTTACCCGTTTGTGGGCTTAAATTTGATATGCCACACGCTTTCAGGTATTAATAAGGGCGTAACAGTAGAAGAACAATAATACTAAGAAATAGCTAAAGGTTATCACTACACATGGTTAAACGTTTTCTGCCCATCTATCATACGGGTTGGTTTTATCTACTTTTATTATTCTGGGGATTTTCCTTTTGGTATGCCTCTACCGGTGGTCTAAACCAAATAAATCAATTAAATATTCAATGGTTAAGTCAGCTTAAGTCATCTCCAGTTTCCTCTGATAAAAAACAAATCTTAAAAGCGAGTGATATTCTAACTTTGCACTCAGAATTCAACAGACAAGATATAAAATCAATCACCACACTTTTATCGTATTACCCAAATAGCCAAATAACATTGCTAGGTGAGCCTTCAGACGGTTTTACCAACAAACTTGAGGCTTATTTATCGGCAAAACCCCGTAACAGAAAAATAGTTATAGGCTCAAGCCAAGTTAGCTCAGCATCACCTTTAAAACCTCAAGCAACCATGCCTTTTTCACCTTTACTGAATTGGTTTCGCTTTTCGTCAAGCACAGCCATTGAGATGATGAATTCGAAGCATTTTATTTATTCACCTTTTCTGCAAAGTGGACAGCAAACTTTTCCTTTAGTTTGGCAACAAAAAGGCATGATATACCTGAGTTTACCTGGCGAAATAATAAAACAGCTAACCCCAAACACTGAAATGCTCATTCAACAAAATTGGCAATTAAGTCTGATCAAGCAAAAAAGTACTTTTGCCCCTGAAACGTCACCGTTGGGCTTTTTTGGTGAAGTATTTATTTCAGGAGATTTATCCTCATTTGACGAAGTAAAGCAAGAACAGCACCTGGATTCAGGTACTAGATCAGCGAAGTTAGTCACTGTCACTGAGTTTATTCACCAGTATAATGCTAACTCTAAAGCTGAATACAAAGTCATCTTTTTAACTGATAAGAGTAATTCGCAAGATACAGTACTCAAACCTTTAATTAGCAAATTGCTTCACCACGATTATGTGTCTCAGAATATAGTAATTCTTTTATTTGCATGGTTTCTCTTGTTGCTCGGTATTAGCCTCACCTGGTTTATAGGTCGATTAACCTTAAAACAACAATCTATCAGTGTGCTGAGTTACCT
>ERZ1027231.317-NODE-317-length-16180-cov-42.030884_pt1 | contig 16180 bp, 13 predicted proteins | sample MGYA00520866_ERZ1027231 | MGnify/ENA primary metagenome ERZ1027231 (study PRJEB33311, sample SAMEA4378411) | marine metagenome | biome: Marine biome; feature: Fjord; material: Water | collected 2014-07-20T08:00:00Z/2014-07-... | depth 75 m ...
ATTGGAGTGATATTTCGCCGAAATTAGCTGAAGTTTATCAATCGTTAAATAATAACGAAATTACTGATACGCTAGTTTTTGATCAATCAGCATGTGAATCACCTTTACCTAGAGCTTATCAATGGGCTGATGGTAGTGCTTATGTAAATCATGTTGAATTAGTGCGTAAGGCAAGAAATGCTGAAATGCCTGCCACATTCTGGACAGATCCTCTTATGTATCAAGGTGGCTCAGATGCATTTATTGGCCCACGTGATGATATTTCAATCGCTAGTGAAGAGTATGGTATTGATTTTGAGTCAGAAGTTGCAGTGATCACTGATGATGTTCCTATGGGAGTTTCAGTAGAACAAGCCTCAAGTCATATAAAGTTATTAATGTTGGTCAACGATGTTTCTCTACGTAATCTTATACCTGGTGAATTAGCGAAAGGTTTTGGGTTTTTCGCATCAAAACCTTCTAGTGCATTTTCTCCAGTCGCAGTAACACCTGATGAATTAGGTGATGCTTGGGATGGGAAAAAACTGCACTTACCCTTAACTACACATTTAAATGAAACATTATTTGGTCAACCGAACTGCGGTGTAGACATGACGTTTGATTTTCCAACAATAGTTGCTCATGCTGCAAAAACACGTCCACTATCAACAGGCTGTGTAGTAGGTTCGGGTACCATTTCTAACTATGACCGTTCAGTAGGCTCAAGCTGCTTGGCTGAAATTCGCATGTTAGAAATCATTGCAGATGGTAAGCCTAGTACTCCATTTATGAGTTTTGGTGATACGGTTCGCATCGAAATGTTTGATAACGAAGGTGCAAGTATTTTTGGTTCGATTGATCAAAAAGTAGTTGAGTATAAAGCGCAGTAACATTTAGCTGTTGTAAGCTGTTAAATCGGCTTTAACCAGCCTATTAACAACTAATTAATGCTAATTATCAGTACGGGTCTAACTATAGTAGTTAACTTGGTCAGGTAATTAGCATTTTTGTTTTAGAGAATAAGAAAGGAAAGACGATGAAACTTTATGGCTATTGGCGATCTACTGCAGCATATCGAGTACGCATTGCATTAAACCTAAAAAACATTGCGTTTGAATCAATTTCAGTTCATTTGGTGAAGGGGGGAGGCGAACAACATGGCAGTGAGTACGCTGAGCTTAATCCAAATCACTTAGTACCAAGCTTGGTAGATGGCGATTTCTCATTAAACCAATCTTTAGCCATTATTGATTACTTAGAACTTAGTGAAACTGGAGTTGCATTATATCCAAAAGCTGCCAAAGCTAGAGCGAAAGTACAGGCGTTATCATTAGACATTGCTTGTGAGGTACATCCCTTAAATAATCTCCGTGTTCAGCAATACCTTGCCAATTCATTAGAGGTTAGCAATGAGGCAAAGCAAGCTTGGCTTGAACATTGGATGTCTATTGGCTTTATCGCCATTGAAAAGCAATTACGTGTGAGTGCAGGGCAGTACTGTTTTGCAGATACAGTTACTGTTGCTGATATTTGCTTGGTTGCGCAAGTTTACAATGCCCACCGTTTTAATGTTGACATGAGCGAGTATCCTATAATAAACCGAGTGGTTGAAAACTGTAATAAGCTAGCTGCTTTTATTAAGGCGCTGCCTGAAAATCAAGATGATGCTCAGTAGGTGATTGTCGCTCATTGACGTGAACTCATCGTGTATTTAAAGGTGATGAGTTATCGATGAAAGCGTGTTTTTGAATAATTCATATTTAAAAACAAAAAAATGATAAAAAATACTTATTGATACTTGCATTGAATAATAAAAAACGATGCAATGAAATATACTATGTATTAACTTAATTTTACTTTAATTTGGGTATCTATGGAAAATTCGGAACCAACACAGCCAGTACAAGACGTCGAGCAGAGTAATAGTGACAAAAATTCAGGGCCACTTATTATTTTCATTGCTGCTTTTGTTTTAGTTGCTATAGCACTATGGCAATTTTCTGGTGGAAAAACTGAAAAAAGAGCAATGGATGCCAGTGAACTTCTCAAAGAGGCACCCAAGAAAAAAGCAATTCAGCAGCCAGAGGTTGTGGTTGTTGAAACTATCACTGAAGCTGTTGAAGTTGAGCAATTAGAGCCTGTTATTGAAGAGGAGGTTGTTATAGAGCAACCAGCAATAATTCTTCCTGCACTAGATGAGAGTGATGCTTGGTTGCAAGCTAAATTACCTGAGCTAACATGGCGTAATGAATTATTAAGCTTATTAATCAATGAAGATATCATTCGCCGTTTTGTGGTATTTACCGATAATTTTGCTCAAGGTCTACTTGCCTACGAGCATAGTCCCTTTATTCAGCCTAAAACAAAGTTCTCTGTCGATGAGCAACTTGTACAAGGCGAAGATAAAAATGTTTGGCAGTGGGATAGTACAACTAGCAAGCGCTTTGATCTGTATGTTGATCTATTACGCTCAGTAGATAGTGCAACACTTGTTAATTGGTACTTTGAAGTAAAGCCACTGGTTGATGAAGCATACAGTGAGCTTGGTTATGAAGAAGACTTTACCTATACCTTACAAGATGCAATTACGCGAGTACTCGATATGGAATTGCCTAAAAGCTCTATGGCTTTAACCCGCACGAGTGTCATGTATAAATTTGAAGAGTCGGAGTTAGAGAACTTAGCTGATAGCGACAAGCTTTTACTTCGAATAGGTAAAGAGAACCTATTGATTATCAAGTCTGTTTTGTTAGAAATTAATGAAAAACTGACTAAAGAAGCTAGCGCTAAAAATCAATAAACAACTAAGTAGTATAAAAAAACAACAAGTAGTGAGCTTTTATGAACTTCTGCTTGCATCTCTTACTTTGATTAGCGATAATTCGCGCCGCTTTAAGGGATTAATTCTACTTTAAAGCTTCTATGGTGACCCTTTCGGTCCCCTCGCAATGATACTCTGTGAACTCGGCCAGGCCTGGAAGGGAGCAACCGCAGCAGACGACTCATGTGCCGAGGTGTGGCTGGTTGGGTCGCCACCCAACCTTTCTTCTCTTTTACTTTACACTATTCATTTAGCTGGCATTATTCACCTGCATAAATTCTAGTGCTTTACTGATTGCTTTTTTAACCTTTGCTTCCATCTCAAAACGCTCTGATGGCGGTAAATAAAATGCCATATCTACTTCATGACGAATATAACGTGTTGGTAATTGATTCAAAACCACACAAGTTAAATCGGCGATGAAATCGACATCATATTTTTCATCGAACTTTCCAGCAACAAAATGCTGCATAACCAACTTCTCATAATAATTATGAATGTCGTCAGAAATCTTCATATAAACCTCTAGCTAATGTTATTTGCTTAAATTGAACTTAAGTAAAGAGTAACCCGAGTAAAAAGAAAATGCGAATCTAGTCGTTATTGTTAGTTTGTTAACGTAGGTTGTTTTTTTCGGCAAGCTCAATGTTGCGTTCGATTGCAGAGATAGCTTTTCGACATCGCCCCAGTCGTTGATGTAGTACAAGTACTTCTTGAGAGAGTTTACTTGCATTAGCGCTTTGGCTTCGTTGGCGTTGTTGCTCACGTTCGGTGATCATAGCCATTAATCTGCGTTCAAATTCGTGATGTTCATTCAACTGTTGATGAAGTTGGTGGCTTGATAATAAAACTGACTTTGCCATCTTGTTGTATTTATCACTTTTTTGAGCGGCACTGGCTTTTGCCCATTTTGCACGGACTTTCTTTCGTGCGTCAAAGCTGACTTGAGCAGCATTATGCATGGCTTGGTTTGCCTGCATAGCGTTCATAAGGGCTGAAATTTGCTGTTCAATCTGGAGTAGAGATGACTTTGCAAATTCTGCTTTATTTAAACTGTCACTGCTTACGCTAAATAATCTAGAAAATTCATCGAGCCTTTTTTTAACCTCGCTAACATAAGGAGCAAAAAGATCGCTTTCGCTACTAAAAAGGTGTTGAGAGAACAAATTATTATTTTCAATAAGCCGGTGTGACTTATGTGTGGCATTTAGCTTGTCAATTTGTTTCGACTGATTACTTAAATGCTCAAGCAAAACGGATAAGCGCTCTATAGCGGTGTGAGGACTGTTTTTGTGCATATTTTGAGCGTTTAATTGGTAAGGCAAACCAGTATAACGCAGATCTTAGTAAAGCTAAATCAGTATCAATCCTCTGTGTAAATAGACAAATGTCGCCAAATGCTAAAATCGTTAAATCTGATAATGTGTGCTTTTGTAACTCAAACTATACACTTCGGTGGTCTAAGTTGTTTATCCTCTTGTTTTTTATGGTAAAAAAAATAGCATATCTTTTGGTGTACTTTGTTTTCAATTAAAGTTGATAAATTATGAGGTAGGTAAGTTATTGTAATTAAGGTGTTTTTAATGGTGTTACTATGTCGTAAATCAATAATGTCGTGTTTTTTACAAAATACATTTAAATGTATATTTTTTGTTTTTTTACAATGCCTTCTTTATGTTTAATCGATATAAAACAAAGGGTTAGTGGTGTCTTGTATGGTGAGGTGAAATGTGTATAAATGTGTCTAAATATATATCTTTGTTAAATTTATTGTTAAATTTATTGTTATTTGGTTGCAATTGGTATTGACGGTTCAAGTATTTCCCGTTTACTATCTTAACCGACAGATCAGGTTCTATTACTTGATAAAAGATTAACGAAGCAGCATAGCTTTGAGTCTTTTAAAATAAAAAAACAAACAAACAATAAACAACCAATCACTTAGGTGATCCAGGGAGTAAACATGTATAACAATAGTAAAGTAGCTAAAGCGATCCGTTTAGCAATGATGTTTGGTGCCGGCGCAGCCGCAGCAATCTCAGCCCCAACTTTCGCAGCTGCAGCTGATGAAGGCGCAGAAGAAGTAGAGAAAATTCAAGTAACAGGCTCACGTCTAAAACGTACAGATATGGAGTCAGCTAGTCCTGTAACTGTAATTACTTCAGAGCAATTAAGTGTTCAAGGTATCCAAGATGTAGGCCAGTTTCTTCAGAATAGCGCGGTAATGTCTGGCTCACCAGCAATGACTACTACGAATAACGGTGGTAGCGGTGGAACTTTTGTTGAGCTTCGTGGTTTAGGTTCTTCACGTACTTTAGTTTTAGTTAATGGCCGTCGACCAGTAAGTAGTGACTTCCAAGGTATCCCATCATCAATGATCAAGCGTATTGAAGTCTTGAAAGATGGTGCTTCTGCCACTTATGGTGCTGATGCTGTAGCAGGTGTTGTGAATATTATCACACGTCGCGATTTCGAAGGCGTTGAGGTTACAGCACAAATTTCAAACTCTTTTGATGTTGACGTAAATGAACAAAAGAGCTTTAGTGTTGTTTTAGGTAAAGCATTTGATGACGGCCACTTAGTTTTTGGTGTCGATTATGTTGAGCAAGAAGCCGTTTACCAGGGCGATACAAGTGTAGATTTCTTTAACTACCCATGGCAAGTTTGGGGTGAAGAAGGTGAGCAATCTTTCTTAGATAATGGCTTAATTGGTTCAGGCGATAACATGAATGTTATCGAAGTAGGTAGTGGTTCAGTACCTTGTGGTAACTTTTATCTTCAGCATGGTAGCAGCCAAACGAATGATAAATGTGACGGCGGTATAGCATCTCTTGGCGATATGCGTGATTTTGTTGGTGGTGGTCCAAATAACGACACCTATAACTATGCTCCTGTAAACTACTTACAAACACCATATAAAAAGATTAATATCTTTGTTGAGGGAAGTTTTGAGTATAATGATAATGTTAGCTTTTATACTGAAACTAGAGTCAACAAACGTAGTTCACGTCAAGAGTTAGCAGCTGTTCCTTACGATACACGATATGACCCAGCTTATTCTGGTACATACGCTAAAACATTGGAAGATGGTACTCCAGTATTAGATGATGACGGTAATCAAGTCATGGTCCCATTTAATGGCGTATCAAAAGATAACTTCTATAACCCATTTGGTGAAGATGTTCTACGTTCACGTCGTCGTATGTTAGAAGGCGGTCGTAGCTTTGAACAAGATATTACTCGCTTCCAACAAGTAATTGGTATGGAAGGTGAATTTGGTGATGGTTGGACATATGACTTAAACTATAATTACGGTTATAGCCAAACTACAAGTACTGATTTCGGTCAGCTTTATGGTCCTAACTTAGCTAAAGCTATGGGTCCATCATTTAAAGATGCAGACGGTAATATTGTCTGTGGTACCGCAGCAGCTCCGATCGCTGACTGTGTTTCAATGAACGTATTTGGTGGTGCTCCAGGTTCAGTTACTGGTGAAATGCTTGATTATGTTTCAGCACCATTAGTTGATGCAAGTAACTATACTTTACAAACATTGACAGGTTTTGTTGGTGGTGATGTGTTGGAACTTCCTGCTGGTGCGATGACTGCCGGTGTTGGTTTTGAATGGCGTTCAGAGAAAGCAGAAGCACAAGTTGATTCTGGTAAGTTCATGAAAGAAGTTACTGGTAACAAATCTAAAGGAACAAACGGGAATTACAAAGTAAGTAGTTTATTTACTGAAATGCGTATCCCTGTATTGTCTGATTTACCTGGTGTTGATCGTTTAGAAGTTCCTATTGGTATACGTTATGATGATTTCAGTGCTTTTGGTTCTGAAGTTACTTATCAATTAGGTCTTGAGTGGAATGTTGTTAACGGTTTGTTAGTACGCGGTACTTATGGAACTGTATTCAGAGCCCCTGGTATTGGTTCATTATACTCACCTAGTAGTGATTCATTCCCATCTGCAACTGATCCTTGTAGCAGCCAAACTTGGGGTGACTTAACACCAGCTCAACAAGGTAACTGTCAAGCTGATGGTGTACCTGCAGGTGGTAGTAATAACTTTGATGGACAACAGCTAGCGCAATCTGGTGGTAATCCTGATTTGCAGCCTGAATCAGGTGATACTTTTACTGTTGGTGTTGCATATTCTCCTGACTTTGTTGAAGGTTTAGGTTTGACTGTTGATTATTGGTCTATTGAACTTGAAGATGTAATCGATGGTGTTGGTGCTGCTGATTCATTAAAAGGTTGTTACTTAGGTGGTATTGCTGAACTTTGTGAGAACGTTGAGCGTACAAATGGTGAAATTAGCCAATTAAGTGCTAAATCATCTAACTTAAGTAAAATGACAGCTAAAGGTATTGATTTTGAGGCTAATTACTCACTTGAAGCACTAGGTGGTGATTTTAACTTTAACCTATCTTGGACTCACTTCTTAGAACGTGAGAACCAAGTATATGATTCAACAAGCTTCACTTTCCAAATGAAAGAGTTGAATGGCTTATTTGAAAATGATTCAACTTATGCTACTGATAAGATGAACTTTAATGCGAATTATGTTTGGCAAGATCTAACGCTAAGTTATGCAGCTAATTACATCTCAGGTACTGAGTACGACGATTTATTATATTGGGGTACTACTCCGAATAATCCAGATGATGCCTCTCAAGGTAATCATATGTATCAAGTGGATTCATTCATTTACCACGATGTAACAGCTACTTATAACTTCAATACAGGAACTACAGTATCTGTTGGTGTTACAAACTTAACAGATGAACAACCTCCATATATTGAACCAGGATTCAACGGTAATACAGATGAAAGTACTTATCGTTTATTTGGTCGTAGTTGGTTTGCACGTATAACTCAAACTTTCTAAATAGAATTGTTGAGGTAAGTTAGGCTACTAGCTTTACTCGACTAAGCTATCAAAAGGTAACTGTCTCGGCAGTTGCCTTTTTTTTTACAAGCTAGATAAAGTGTTTTGGGTTAATCATAATTGTTACCATCTTTTATAGAGACGGTTTTATGAAGTAGTTGATTGGTTAAACACCTTTAAGTGTTTTCAGTTATCCTAGTAAGTAATAGGGCAGTATCCGTCAATAGGACAAACGATAATAGGCCAAGAACTATTTTTAATAGCATAGCTGCCTTTAACTTAACTATCTATAGCGTAGATTTGTGCACGTGTTTATGGGATCAGGTTGAAGGAAATAAGGATTGTGCATTGAAGGTTATAGACAGAGTTGACGGAAAAGAAAGGGGAAGTTCAAAAACTGTTTTTAAGAAACACATAGCCATTAATTAAGTAAACCCAGAAAAGAAGGGTGAAAGATATTGAAAAGCAGTCAAATTTCTTAGAGGGTAGCTGCTTCAAATAACATTAAGATGAGGAATATGAATGTTTATTTACCGTATTGAGTATTAAAATACCCTGGGAACTTTGGTTAGATAAGCTTTAATTTGGTTAATATCGAAATACTTCCTGCTCCATTGTATTGCTTCACCAATATCTTTTTCATGTTTTTTTGCAAGATTTTCATCTTCATATTTTTTTTCTACTGATGTATAGGAAGTACTACTTTTGGAATGCTTGCCCATAATAGAGTGCAAGATGTTACATTGCTCTTGAGGTAAATTTCCATAGTTGAAGAATTTATATAGCTTAGTGACAGTATCTTTAGGTTTAGCTAAAAACTCTTCAGCATTAATAAAAAGGCAACGCTGTAAATGCTGCTTACTCCATTGTTGTTCAATTAACTTAAACTGACTGTACCAAATGACAATACAGGCTTGTAAGAATGGTAGTCTTTCGATTTCGTCCAAAGTTAAATCTGGATGCCCACCCGTATCGCGAGTAAATATTTTTGCCAGTAAAGGCATCTTGTTTTGCGTCTCCTGTGTTTTTTTTATATTTGATATAAGGAAGTCCTCAAGAGAGCTGTAAATCATTACTGCGCGCGAGTTAATGGATTGAGACATAAGCTCATCAACAATATTATTTGCCAGATTTGTCGGTTTAATGACAATCCTATTCTCGCCGTAAGACTTTCGAAGCAAATGACAAATAGTGTAGCTTAATTTCTTCCACTTCTTGGCGTTGAGCTCGTTTACAATAGCGTTCCGACGTTTAAGATCGGCTAACCGTCGTAAAATCCAGGGCTCTTTAGCTACAAAAACATCTGGTAAAACCTCAAAGCAGCGGGCGAGCAATGTAGAGCAGCAGAAGCTAGTGTGGAATATAAAGCAAGGAGCTGAACAAGGTGCTTCGTTTTTACCTAGCGCGTTAAAAAGAGGCGTGATTTCTGAAATATAATTCCTGCCACTTGCATGTATTAATCTTTCATCTAAAAAGGGACTGTCAGAGTAGGTTTTTTGGGTTACTTCCTTAAATAATAGTTTCATTGACGGTGTTTCTAAGTCGTAGACCAAAAGGTCAGGTGATGAGATTAATTTATCAATTGTTATTTTGTTGTCCATTAATAGCTCTGAGCCCCGCAAAATTATCATGGTAACACGTCCAGCTAATTAATTTTAATTATCAGTTAGATAAAGTATAACTGTTATTTATAAAGGGGGCAGGGCTGTATTCAGAATGCAATAAAAAGAGGCGTTATAAGTTTATTGGCACCACTATTTAATTATAAATTGAACTTACGTGGTATCGGAGAACAGTTAGCTAATAACTTTAAATAATGTGACTTTCTAATGTTGTTTATTTGCTATAGGCATTTCTTGAATCCAAAGTTTTAGGTCATATGAAGAGAATAAATTATAAAATATTTTAAAATGGGCATAATTTTACTTACTCCAGCAAATAAGGGGGAAGTTTTTATATTGATTGGAGACCGAAGGAAATTCGCTCAAGTAAGGATAATGCATATTACAGCCCCAATACAGGAAAAAATTGCAATCGAAAACGCAGAAGGACAGAGATATAAACTATGGGGATTGTTTAAATTATCAGGTCACGCTTAAATTAATAGAAACTCAACAATAAAAGGAAAACTCATAGTTAGTCGGCTTTTATGAACTAGCTAAATTATTCCTATCTGATGTACAGCGCCAATATAAATTACGTACTGGTAGGTATGTTTTACTTAAAGTGTTTAGCAAAAATCACCTTTAGCCTAGTTAGTTAAGTTACTGTCTTTTTGGCAATGAACAAGTGTTTGTGTTGCCTGGGTATTTGTTGGGATAATCAGAGGGTTAAGTGTGTGTTAAGGCGGTTTTTATGTAGAGATGAAGGTACAAAGTAGAAGGGGGATATTAACTCTGGCAGTTTAAAATAGAGTAAAAAGGTTATGAAGTATGGGGTGTTGTCACTTAATATGACACAAAATAGCAATGACACTATCTTTGGATAGACAGAGCAAATAGAGAAGGAAGTGGTATGGGCAGAATATGAGTGTTGCTCAACAAAGTAATATCTAAAATGTAAATTTCAAGTCGTAGAGTAAAAGCTTTAATAGATTGTTTTATTCAAATAAATTTGACTTACTACGAAGATGTTAGTAAAACATACGTCAGCAAAATTTTTGTCCTTTAGTTGTAAACATAACTTGAGTGATTTTGTTAGCTAAACGATACAATCTTACGGTAATGATTTGATTAATTTTGATCATAAAGCATCGTCATTTAAAGTCTCGCCTTGACAGCCATCTTGTCATTTGGGACTATTGTTTAGTTGTATTCATAAAAAGTTTTATTTAAAAAACGACAGACTTTTATATTTGAGGTAATCGACGGATGAACAAAATTTGTTTAATTCAGATTATCAAAATTAAAATAGCAATGGTTGGGAACTATGTCCAAAGTAAGTAAGAAAAGCCTTATCGCCACAGCGATGGTTGGCGCACTAGCATTAGCAGGCAGCAATATAGCTGCAGCTGATGCATTAACAGACCTTCAAAAAGCTGAAGCGAAAATCTTCAAGCAATCAGCAAAGTCACAAGCTAAGGTAAATAGCATTTACGAACAAACGCAAGATCTTCTTGCTGAGTACCGTAACACTGTTGATGAAGCTGACGTATTACGAGGTTATAACGACCACGTACAACGTATGGTTAATGACCAAAAAGCCAATGTTGCTTCTTTACAAAAACAAATTGATAGCATCGATGAGTTTAAGCAAGGTGTTGTACCATTAATGTACAAGATGATTGATACGCTTGAGACATTCATCAAGTTAGATGTTCCAATGAACATTGACCGTCGTAATGCTCGTGTTGAAAACCTGCGCACTGTAATGGACGATTCAAACGTTACTACTTCTGAGCAATTTCGTTTAGTACTTGAAGCTTATGAGATAGAAGCTGGTTACGGTACTATTTTTGATGCTTATCAAGGTGAAATTGATTTAGGAGGTCGTACACTTACTGCTGATTTCGTTCATATTGGTCGTGTTGCATTTGTTGCTCAATCATTAGATGCTAAGCACTCTTGGTTATGGAACAATAATACTCGTGCATGGGAAGAGTTAGGTGATGAGTATTTAAAACCTGTTACTGATGCTATTCGTATGGCTCGTAAACAACTTCCAATGGATCTAACTAAATTACCAGTATTTGCAGCAGGAGCAAAATAATGAAAAAAGTTATTAATTTTGTATTGCTAGCAGCGTCATTGACGACTGGTTTTGTAGCAACAACTCAAGCAAATCAATTAGATGATTTACTTAAACAAGTTAAAGCTGATCGTGTATCAGAAGCTAAACTTGACAAGAAACGTGAAGGTGAGTTTTTATCTGACCGAGCTGATAAAACTGCTTTATTAAATAAAGCGAAAAAAGAGTTATCAGATCAAAATGCGCGTAATAAACGTTTAACTAAAGAATACGCTGCTAATGAAATTACGTTAGCACAAAAAGAAGTTGAATTAGATAATGCAACGGGTACTTTAGGTGAAATGTTTGGTGTTTCACGTGCCGCTGCAGCAAATGCATACGGTCAAATCAGTACTTCAATTGTAAGTGCTGAATTTCCTAACCGTGGTGAAGCACTTAACCGCATTGCTAACGCAAAAGAAATCCCAAGCATTGCTGATTTAGAAGAGTTATGGTTTGCCTTACAAACTGAGATGACTGAATCAGGTAAAATTTCACAATTCAGTGTTGATGTTACTAACCTAGATGGTACAAAAGCGACTGAAACAATTACTCGTATCGGTACATTTAACTTAGTTTCGGCTAACGGTTACTTAACTTACAACGATGAAGTTTCACAAGTTCAACCTTTACCTAAGCAACCAGCAGGGTACATTACTGAAACAGCATCTAACTTCTCAGGTTTAACTTCTGGTTATGCAGCTGTCTACGTTGATCCATCTCGTGGTGGTATCTTATCTTTAGAAACACGTAAGAAAACATTAGAAGAGTTCTTCCACGAAGGTAAAGAAGTTGGTTATGCCATCACGGTATTATTAATTTTAGGTTGTATCATTGCACTTGAACGTTTAATCGTTTTAGGTGGTATGAGCTCTAAAATTAAATCTCAAGAGAAAAACCTTGATAAGCCTAACGAAAATAACCCTCTTGGTCGTTTACTTAAAGTTTTCTATGATAACCAATCAGTAGATGCTGAAACGTTAGAGCTTAAACTTGATGAAGCAATCCTTCGAGAAACACCAAAAGTTGACCGTGGCATAAACTTAATCAAAATGTTTGCTGCTATCGCTCCTCTAATGGGTCTATTAGGTACGGTTATCGGTATGATCATGACTTTCCAAACAATTACCTTGTTTGGTACGGGTGACCCGAAAATTATGGCAGGTAACATCTCTCTTGCACTTGTAACTACAGCATTAGGTCTAATTTGTGCTCTTCCACTTATCTTAATCCATTCAGTTGTTGCAGGTAAGAGTAAGTCAGTATTACAAAAATTAGACGAACAGAGCGCTGGTTTAATCGCTGCTATCGCAGAGAAGGGGTCTAAATAATGTTATTCCTGATAGAGCTTTGGGAATCTGTCAGGGGTTTTATTGCGACGGGTGGTAACGTACTTTATGTTGTTGCCTTCGCACTCTTATTGATGTGGATTTTGATGATAGAACGTTATTGGTTCTTAGCATCAGTCTACCCAACTATGAGAGATGATATCATCGCTCGTTGGGATGCACGCCGAGATACGACTTCTTGGTATGCACATCGTATTAGAGAGACTTGGATCTCCGAAGCAGACGAGTTACTTGAACAGCGTATGATTACCATTAGAACCCTAGTGGCAATGTGTCCTCTTATCGGCTTACTGGGAACAGTAACAGGTATGATCGGCGTATTTGAAGTTATGGCTGAACAGGGTACTGGTAATCCGCGTCTAATGGCCGCTGGTATATCGCAAGCAACTATTCCTACTATGGCAGGTATGGTGGCAGCGTTATCAGGTGTGTTCTTTAGTTCAAGATTAGACGCTAAAGTTAAACTAGCAAAGGCTAAACTGGTTGACAGTTTACCTCACCACTAGAGAGATAATTTCATGGCACGTAAACGTATTCGTGAGGACGAAGAAGCAGTAATTGATATGACACCGATGCTAGATATCGTGTTCATCATGCTGATCTTCTTCATCGTAACCACTTCATTTGTAAAAGAAGCTGGTATTGAAGTAAATAAACCTAAAGCGGCAAATCAAACTAAACAAAAAAATGCCAATATCTTTGTTGCAATTAAAGATAATGGCGAAATTTGGTTAGATAAAGGTCGAGTTGATATTGAACGTGTTGGTGCAAGGATTGAAAAATTACTTGCAGAGCAACCTACCGATGTTGTGATCATTCAAGCTGACAAAGATGCCAAGCATGGCATTGTTGTTAAAGTAATGGATGCAATTAAAGAGGCTGGTATAGATCGTATTTCTATCGCGGCTGCGAAGGGGTAAGATATGGTTCGCTTTTTAGTATCAATACTACTAGGCGTTGTAGTTACCTTTGGCTTATTTGCTTTTATGGCCTTTCTTGTTTCTAGCGGTGATAGAAACAAGGAAGAGCAACAAGAAAATATTATAGTAGAAGTAAATACTACTCCGCCAAAGTCTGCAGCAGAACAACGTCGACGTGTACCGCCGCCGCCGCCTCCGCCGCCGAAAGCTCCACCGAAGCAACAAACACCGGAACCTGAAGCCAGCAATAATACTGGTGGTTTAAACTTCAATATGCCGGGTGTTCAAATGGCAGGTGCATCAACTGGTTTGTCTGCTCCTGGAGCAGGTATGGGAAGAGATGGCGATGCTACACCGATAGTTCGTATCGAGCCTAAGTATCCGATTCAAGCTGCTCGAGATGGTAAAGAAGGTTATGTAATTCTTTCTTTTACTATCAATAAAATTGGTGGTGTTGAAGATGTGACAGTACTTGAAGCTCAACCTAAGCGTGTGTTTAACAAAGAAGCTAAACGTGCACTTAGAAAGTGGAAATACAAACCAAAAGTTGTTGAAGGTAAAGCTCTGAGACAACCAGGTTTAACGGTTCAACTTGACTTCAAAATGGGAGGTTAATAGTTATGTTTAATAAATTAGTGTTTAAGAATTTAGAACTTAAAAAATTATCAACTTCTCTACTTGTTGTTGCTTCATTACTTGTTGCTCAAGTACCTTTTGCAAACCATGCAGAAGCAGCCGGTGCAGACAGTGCAGAGAAGAAAAAGAAACGTCCTACACAATTAGTTGGTCCTCGCGTTGGTAAAAAAGTACAAAAGGCTTTTGAAGCTTATAGTGCTGATGATATCAAAGGGGCTTTAGCTATTTTGTTGGAGATCGAAGCTTCTAAACCGTATGATCAAGCTTATGTTGCTCGTATGATTGCTGTTATGTATGCAACGCTAGGTGACAATGATCAAAAAACTATTGAATACCTTAAGAAAGCGATAGAACCAGATCTTCTAAATGAAATAGATCACAGTGAGTCTTTAAAGTTATTGGGTGACATGCAAATGCAAACCAAAGACTATAAAGGAGCATTGAAAAGTTTTTATGCTTGGATGGAATTCTCTGGTAAAGATGATGGTCAAACCTACATCAAAATTGCAAATGCGTATTATTCATTAAAGCAATTAGATAAAGTAATTGAGCCTGCGGATAAAGCGATTGCTGCTTTTGGCGATAAGCCGAATCAAAACCCATACATCTTAAAAATTACTTCTTACTATGAACGTAAAAAGTATAAAGAAGCTGTAAAAGTTTTAGAAACAGTCGTACAAATCTTTCCAGAGAATAAGCAGTGGTGGACACAACTACCTATGTTTTATTTGCTGATTGAAGATTATGACAAAGCAGTTCAAACACTTGATTTAGCATATAAGCTTGGTCACTTGGATAAAGAAGGTCAAATTAAAACTTTAGCGAGTTTATACTCTCAAGCAGAAGCGCCTTATAAAGCAGCTCAGTTGTTAGAGAAGTATATAGCTTCTGGTTTAGTTAAGCGTGATGATAAAAATATTACTACGCTAGCTAATGCTTGGCATTCAGCACAACATATTGATAAAGCAGCTGGTTATTATGGTGAATTAGCCAAAATGACGAGCAACGCGAAGCATTATCGTAAACAAGGTATGTTGTTAAAACAAGATGAGCAATTTGCTAAAGCAATTGTTGCTTTGAATAAGGCTATTGAACTTGGTGTTTCTAATCAAGGTCGTATTCATATGAGTATTGCTGAATCATACTTCTATTTAGAGAAGTATAAGAAAGCGTATGCGGCAATTCAAAAAGCTATGAAAGATCCAAGCGCACGTAAATCTGCAAAGGGTTGGAAAAGCTTTATTGTTGACACAGCAAGACGTAAAAACGTTGCTATTTAGTACTTACTGACTAAATTAATGTTATTAAAAAAGCCAGTTATCTTTTAAAAGGATCGCTGGCTTTTTATTGTTTATAATTCAATAAAGATGAAATTTTTTTTAACACTTGCAGGTCTATGTTAAAAGTCATATAACTAAATCTCAATAATAATGAGATCACTTCAAGATAAGCACTGATAAAGGAAATAAATTATGAATATAGTTAAAAAATCATCAATCGCAATGGTAATGAGTTTACTTGCCCTTGGCCTTTTCACTAGTAATATAGCTAAAGCAGAGGTAAACCCATTTGCTACTGGTGAGTTAGTCACTATTGTCACAGACCACAAAGAAGGGAAATGTGGTGAAGGTAAATGTGGCGAAGGTAAAATGAAAGACGCCAAAAAAGCTAAATGTGGTGAAGGAAAATGTGGCGAAGGTAAGATGAAAGACGCCAAAAAAGGAAAATGTGGTGAAGGAAAATGTGGCGAAGGTAAAATGAAAAGCGCCAAAAAAGGTAAATGTGGTGAAGGTAAATGTGGCGAAGGTAAAATGAAAGACGCCAAAAAAGGTAAATGTGGCGAAGGAAAATGTGGCGAAGG
>ERZ1027231.318-NODE-318-length-16042-cov-52.228373_pt1 | contig 16042 bp, 13 predicted proteins | sample MGYA00520866_ERZ1027231 | MGnify/ENA primary metagenome ERZ1027231 (study PRJEB33311, sample SAMEA4378411) | marine metagenome | biome: Marine biome; feature: Fjord; material: Water | collected 2014-07-20T08:00:00Z/2014-07-... | depth 75 m ...
TTATTAGCACACACTTGCATAAAAACATGTGCTAATAACCAATAATTGTTCAAAAGCCAAGTTTTACAAAAGCTTTTACTGCAGTCTTTTATACATCAGCTCAACATAGCGTTTAATTTCTGAGTCAAAGTTATTGTATAAAGGTCTGTATATAGGTCCCAATTTTTCACTAACATTTAACATAATTTCATCAGGCTTTTTATGCTCTTCATAGCCCTCTTTTACGAGTTTCCAAACCCCCGAAACTAAATCAGCATCGCGTTTTATCGACTTGGCTGTCGTCGCTTCACCATGTCCAGTTAAGACAATATCAGGCTGTAACTTTACCACGCTATAAAGGGTATCAATCAAATGTGGTACATCACCATGGTAGGTAAGAATCGGCATCCATTGAGAGCTCAAAACATCTCCGCCAAATATAATTTTCTGTTTGGGTAACCACATTAAAACATCACCCGGAGAATGCGCATCATTTGAGAAAATAAATTCCACATCCACACCACCAAAATTACGTTTTTCACCTTGAGTCAATAATAACGTTGGGTACACTATATGCGTGGAGCCAGTTGCACCTTTCGTCATACGGGAAAAAGCATCTACAGGTCCCTGCCCGTCTTCTTTCATTACTCTAAGCGCTTGTTCACTGGCAATAAACTCAGCACCGGTATCGCTAAACCCTGCATTACCCAGCCAATGATCAGCATGACTATGAGAATTGACCACCCAACGAACTGGTTTCTGGGTGACTGACTTAATCGCTTTTTTTATTTCGTTACCAATAATTTCAGAAGAGCCCGTATCAAATAACAACACGCCTTTATCCGTAACAACAAAATGGCTATTGGAATTCCAGCCTTTATTCTCAGGGGTTGGTAAACCAAATGAGGGTGAAACAATGCTATAGACATTATCGGCAATCGGTGTCACCGAAAAATCAAAAATCGCATTTTCTGCCCAAGCACTGCTGAACGTAGAGCCAATTAGGCAGGTGAAAGTTATAATTCTTTTAAAGGTTTTCAACATATATTCCCGCTTTAATAGGTGACTGTAGTCGATGACTTTGTCGATAATTTAAATACCGACGAACTTACATTTTTATAACAAAGCATCAATTTTAAATACATGTCTTTGAGATGAACTAGCAGCTTTCTAGGTCGAAAACTAAATTCAATCTGATAAACACCCACAAAATTGCCACAAAAAATACGCTACTGCTGACTAGAGTATTTTTTGTCGTTGCCATATTAGCTAAAAGAAAAGTACGAAAAATGAACTACAATTAATACTGTGACGGGGAAGATAGGGAAAATTTTCCACTGCTAACGCGGAGGTTATCGAATATGAAGCAGTCTACTCAATATATTAAGGTGATTGAAACGGTAGAGGTCAACGGCTGCTACTTAAAAGAACATCGGCACCACAGTGAGCGCCGTAAAATGTTAAAGCTACATTTTGTTTACTACGATAGACGTTCACATAATCGCCGCCAACAATCCCCCGAGCTCGATCTCCAAGCTTAATGCTTATTAAAAGCCAAACTAAAAAGCGGCATAGTCATTAACCATCACCGCAGTTGCTCCTAATTAGCTTGTTTACTTCTACTTTTACTCAATGCTGTAACACTTGAACCAATAACTAGAATAACCGCACCAATGATACTGAGAGTATTTAGCGGCTCAATGTCGATTGATTCAGGTAAAATATAGTTGGTTATCTGCATAAACATTAACGTTAATAACGGTGTTATTGCTAACGTTGCACTTACTCGTGATGCTTCCCAATGCTCAAGAGCTTCAGCAAAAGCGCCATAAGCCACAAGAGTATTTGCCCCACAAAAAATTAATAATAACCAGCCGATAGTATCTAACTCTAAAACTAACGAGGGTACAGATGAGGGTAAAAAAACTAAGGTGCCCGATACGTAAATGAATATCATGATTTCTTCTGAAGCAAAATGTTTCAACAATTGTTTTTGCGCTAACGCATAAATAGCCCAAAGAATTGCCGCAAGTATGATAAAAAAGAGGCCAAGCGCATAATCACCTTTAAAATTAAGCAATTGTTCAAAACGTTGGTTGAAAAATAACAATAGTCCCAAGAAGAATGTAATTAAGCCCACTTTTTGCTTAGCGTTAAATGATTCTTTGAAAACACAAACACCACCAATTAGTAATAACATTGGGGCTATTTGAATCATAACCTGTGTACTTTCCGGCGAGGTAAATTCCAGCCCCATCATATACATAATATAATTTGCTAATAGGCCAGCTATGGTCAGTGTCATTAACCCCCTTACTCGCTTATTTTTTAGTGACGATAATGAAGGTAAACGTTTAGTGACTAATAGATACCCACCTAAAAATACTGCAGCAATAAGAAAGCGAAACCAGGTAATGGTATTTACATCCATATATTGTAATAACCCTTTTAGGGCAATAGGTAAAATACCCCATAAAATTGCCGTAGTAAGAGATAAAAACAAACCCAGTCGCCAGCGACCACTAATTTCATGCATAGAAAAACACTCAGTTAACAACGCTAACGTTAGCACTGTTTTAAAAATGTGGATTATCTAGAAACTGCATAGCAAAAGCTATTATTTTTGAGCGTAGTTTGCATTTAAAAAGGGATCATCATTATTTTTACCTAAGATGGAGCAAAAAAACATCTAATGAGGCAATGTGAGTAAATTGCACTGTACTTGTTAAGTTCGCAAGAATCGGGTTGAGTCCCAAAGCACCTTGGTTAAGAATTAACATATTGTTATGTTTTGGAGTTTTTTATGTCACCAACGAGCTTAGTCAGGTTACTCACCTTAGCCGCCTTATGGGGTGGTTCTTTTCTATTTATGAGAGTAGCAGCAAATCCTCTCGGGCCTGTAGTGCTTATTGAAGTACGAGTCGCCTTTGCCGCTATTACATTGCTACTCGTGTCTATTTATCTTAAAAACACACTGCAATTTGTCGATAACATAAAACACTTTTTTATATTAGGACTGTTTAATTCTGCTTTACCCTTTTTACTTTTTGCTTATGCTGCTCAGTTTTTAAATGTATCTACGCTAGCCATTTTAAATTCAACCTCACCTATATGGGCTGCAATTATAGGCGCTTTTTTAGCAAGAAAAAGGTTAACCAAAAATGTTTCAATAGGACTGGCTTTAGGTGTTATTGGTGTAAGTGTATTGGTTGGCTGGCAAGGTTTAAGAATAGGAGAAAGTGCCATATTCCCCATAACCTGTGCTTTGATGGCGGCGTTAAGTTATGGTATCGCTACCAATTACGCTAAAAATGCTCCACAAGTTGAGGCATATGATAATGCTCATGGCAGCATGTGGGCTTCAGTTATTATCATTTTGCCCTTACTACCCTTTTTTCCAGTCAGAGAAAGCCTTACTCTTGATATTTTCACTGCTGTCATACTGCTTGGGGTATTTTGTACTGGGTTAGCTTATTTACTTTATTTTCGTTTAATTGCGGACTTAGGAGCACCCTCGGCGCTCTCAGTAACTTTTTTAATTCCCTTATTTGGTATCTTATGGGGACATCTATTTCTCGATGAAAATATTGGCTTAAATACTTTAATAGGTTCAATATTGGTCATTGCTGGAACGATATTTGTGACAGGGTTCTCTCTAACAACTGTTTTTAAGAAAGGGATATTGAAAAATGGATAACCTTGAATCACACCGCCACTACCAAATTGTTGAAAAAGCGATACAGTTTATCAATACTAATTTTGATAAACAGCCAACACTTATCGATATTGCTGGTTCGGTACATATGAGTGAACATCATTTACAACGAGTATTTTCTCAGTGGGCTGGCATTTCACCAAAACGCTTTTTACAGTTTATTACTAAACAAGCAGCATTAGATGCTTTACAAAGCACCAGCAGCTTACTTGAAGCAAGCCATAGCATAGGACTCTCTGGCTCAGGAAGATTACATGACCTTTTAGTAACTTGCGAAGGTATGACACCAGGAGAGTTAAAAACTGGTGGTGAAGGAGTACTGATTCAATACGGTGTTTGTTCAACGCCTTTTGGCGAGGCAATTTTAGCTTGGACATTAAGAGGCGTTTGCTACCTTCAATTTATTAGAGCTGAGCAACAAACAGTGATTGATGAGTTATATCGGCAATGGCCCAACGCGATTATTACAGTCAATAGAGAAGAAGCAGAGCAAATGGGCAGTGAGATTTTTTCTTCATCGCTTGAACGAGGAAAAATTCATTTACTGCTTAAGGGGACAAACTTTCAAATTAAAGTTTGGGAAGCATTAATTAATACTCATTGCTCACAGCAGCTTTCCTATTCACAAGTTTCACAACTAATTGACTCACCAAAAGCTTCAAGGGCTGTGGGTAGTGCTCTGGCAAATAATACCATCGCTTACTTGATACCCTGTCATCGTGTAATAAAACATAATGGCGACCTTGGTAACTACCGCTGGGGCGTTGAACGTAAAATAGCCATGCTTGCATGGGAGCAAGCATCATTAGAATAGAATAATAAACAGCTTAAAATATTGTGATGCTAACTAATACTTCAACTTTAGAGACAGTAAAGTAGCTGTTGCCACAAACACACTAGAGATCCATAAACAGGCTTCCAAACCGTAGTTTTGATATACCCAACCTGAAAGAACGGTTCCGATTAACCTGCCCATAGCATTAGCCATATAATAAAAGCCAACATCAAGGGATACACCATCACTTCCAGCATAACTAACGATAAGGTAGCTATGTAATGAAGAATTAATGGCAAAGACAGCGCCAAAAATGAGTAACCCAATAATGAGAGAAGCTTGCACATGAAAGTCGAAATGTAATGCCAAGGCAATAGCTGCAGGTATTAGTGTTAAATAACTCGCCCATAAAAATGCATCTCTGCCCGTAGGAGCATTACCTTGCTGTTTAGTGCTCCCCTTACCTGTCGATTTTCCTGTACCTCTTTTGGTAACTAAAGGCGCAGCAGATTGCACGAGTCCATAACCAATGATCCAACTGGCCATAAAACCACCGACTCCCCAGTGATCCCAATTAAACGATACCGCTAAAAAGACAGGCAACGCGACAACAAACCATACATCTCTCGCGCCAAATAAGAACAGTCGTGCAGCAGATAGTATGTTGATGGAGGAGCTTTTGGAGAAAATGTCTTTAAATTTTGGCTTGTTTTTCGCTTTACCTAAATCTTCTTTTAATGCAATTAAACTAAATAGCCACACTATGGTTAATAGTGAAGCCATTAAGATAATTGCACCTTTGAACTCAAATAAGGTAAGTAATAACCCACCTAAAAAGAAGCCAACACCTTTTAACGCATTTTTAGAACCGGTAAGAATAGCAACCCATTGATAAAGTTTACCTTCTGCTCCGTCAGGCACGAGTAACTTAATCGAGCTTTTAGCACTCATTTTATTCAAATCTTTCGCAATACCTGATAATGCCTGAGCAATCATGACATAGATAACGCTAAGCATTTCAGCAGGAACAGTCAGCATAACCAACGCGATTATCTGCAAGGCCAAACCAATATTCATGGTTTTATTTAAACCAAGTCTCGCCCCGAACCATCCGCCAAAAAGGTTAGTGATAACCCCAAAGATTTCATAAAATAAAAACAGCATGGCAATGTTTAAAGGGCTGTAACCTAATTGATGAAAATACAGCACAACAAGCATGCGTAACGCACCATCGGTTAAGGTAAACGCCCAATAATTACCCGTTATCACCAAATATTGCTTCACTTGATTAGACAAAGATGATGACAAGCCTATGAGTGATGAAAGCCCCATGATTAATTAAACCTTGTCTGCCTGTCCAACCATACGAGCCAATTCGGCGGTTCTATTGGCATAACCCCACTCATTGTCATACCAAACATAGAGTTTTACTTGAGTGTCGTTTACCACCATCGTAGACAATGCATCAATAATGCTTGAACGGGGATCAGTTTTATAATCAATTGAAACAAGCGGACGTTCTTCATATCCCATAATGTCTTTTAATTCGCCTTCAGCCGCTTGTTTAAGTAACTGATTCACTTCCTCAACGCTTGTGCCACGAGCAACCTCAAAAACACAATCGGTAATTGAGGCATTAGCTAAAGGAACACGTATCGCATGACCATTTAACTTTCCTTTAAGCTCTGGGAATATATGGGTAATCGCAGTAGCAGAGCCAGTAGTTGTTGGAATTAAACTCATACCACAGGCACGTGCTCTACGCAGGTCTTTATGAGGAGCATCTAAGATGGTTTGCGTATTGGTTATGTCATGAATCGTCGTCATCGAACCATGCTTGATACCTATTTTCTCATGGATAGTTTTTACCACAGGCGCTAGACAGTTAGTGGTACACGAAGCCGCCGTAACAATAGGATGAATAGCTTTGTCGTACAGCTCTTCATTCACGCCCATTACGATATTCAATACCCCTTCTTCTTTTACTGGCGCTGTCACTACAACACGTTTTACGCCTTGTGCAAGGTAAGCTTCTAATAAAGCTTTGGTTTTTATTTTACCCGACGCCTCAATAACCACATCACACTCAGACCAATCCGTGTCTTGGGTGGCTGTATTTTGTGTATATGAAATGGCTTTTCCGTTAATAACGATTGAGTCACCTTGATGAGTCGCCTCATGGTGCCAACGGCCATGGATTGAATCAAATGTCATTAGGTGGGCCAGTGTTTCTGCATTGCCCGCAGGATCGTTAATGTGAACAATTTCTATATCATCCCAATCAAATGCTGCGCGCATTGATAAGCGTCCCATACGGCCAAAACCGTTAATACCAATTTTAATTGTCATAAGTTTTTCCTAAAGCTGTGTAAAGTAATGTTCAAAAATTATCATTAAGAATTAAAGTCATCATCAAAGTAATCAAGTTGTACTGGTAGTTTTAGCTGGTATTTTTTACATCTATAACTTGCGTTGAGCCAAACCAATGTGGTGTGCGGTTAATGATATAAACTAAAGACAACATAACAGGCACTTCAACAAGTACGCCTACAACCGTAGCTAAGGCTGCACCAGAGTGTAAGCCGAACAACGATATAGCCACCGCGACGGCCAATTCAAAAAAGTTAGAGGTACCGATCAAACATGCAGGCGCTGCAATGTTATGTGGTAATTTCAGCCATATTGCAGCTACGTAAGCAATAATGAAAATACCGTATGTTTGGACCATTAGAGGAATAGCAATCAAACCAATTGTTTCAGGCTCAGATATGATGGTGTTTGCCTGAAAGCCAAACAATAAAATGACAGTTGCTAATAGCCCAATAACCGACCATGGTTTCATTGTCGATAATAATTGATTTACTTTCTGCTCTCCTTGACCATTATCCAGCATCTTACGCGTTAAAACCCCTGCAATTAAAGGCAGTAAAACATAAAGAACGACAGAGATTAACAATGTTTCCCACGGTACTTGGATATCACTCACCCCCAGTAAGAATGCTGAAATAGGCGCAAAGGCAAAGATCATAATAACGTCATTCACTGACACTTGAACTAAGGTGTAATTTGGATCGCCTTTGGTTAATTGTGACCACACAAAGACCATCGCAGTACAAGGCGCAACACCCAGTAAAATCATGCCTGCAATGTATTCTTGAGCAGATGCAGGATCAACTAAATCGGCAAAAATAAAGTTAAAAAATAACCAGCCTAAGCCTGCCATGGTAAAAGGTTTAATCAGCCAATTGATGACAATGGTAAGTACAAGTCCTTTAGGATTTTTACCCACATCTTTTATTGCGGAAAAATCAATTTGCACCATCATTGGATAAATCATCACCCAAATGAAAACGGCAACGACAATGTTAACGTGCGCAATTTCAAAATCGGCAATCATCTGGAAAGCATCGGGTTGCCATAACCCTAATACCACACCAAGAACAATGCTCAAACCAACCCAAACTGATAAGTAACGTTCAAAAATACCCATGATTAAATCCTAAAACTCATTATTTACAAAAATTCGCTCTATCAGGTCTATTTTGCATTGTTGCTAAACGCTGAAGCTCGGTATATATCTGCGGAATATTATTTTCTGTCGTCTGTGCAATCACAGACTTTGCCCATAGTGGCAGTTCAGGGTTGATACGATAAAACACCCATTGTCCATGTTTTCTGTCGGTAATAACTTTGGCTTTTTTAAGCACTGCAAGGTTGCGGGATACTTTAGGCTGACTGTCTTCTTCCAGTGCTTCCATCAACTCACACACACAAAGCTCACCATAATAATGCGCTAACATGACTGTTTTTAATCGAATATTATCAGTGAGAGTTTTATAGAAAGAAATAGGGTCAAAAGTAGCGAGTTGATTACTAGCGTTTTCAGTCTTTGCAACATCAAGATTTCTCGCAGCATTGGCCGTTTCTTCTTCGACCAAAAGAAACATTGATAAGCGGTTGTTTAGCTCGGCTAATGTGGTAGAAAAAGGATTATTGCCCGCGCGTTCTTTTGGATCAGCGAAATCCCATGCTAACTGCTTTACCGCATTAGGATAACTTCTGCATTCATTGTTGGCTTTATCACAGAGGGTAATGACGTAATCAAATATTTTACCAGCAAAACTCGTGACATTTTTAGACACTAAACCTGTAGCATCAAGGCCAAACGTTACTATCGCATCAACTGCACGACTATCAATAGTTTCAGGTTGGGTACCTGCACTATAAACGTCATAGATACCACCTGCTTTATGCTTGAGTAACGCTTCAGCCATTTGTGATCTGGCAGAGTTACCCGTACAAAGAAAAAGAACTGATTGTCTGTTTGTATTTGCCATAAAAAATCATGTGTAAAACAACATAACAAATATTGTATATATGATTTTTCATATATACAAGTTATTTCATAATTAATCGTGACAAAATTATCGAAGATCAAGTCCAAAAAAAAGCCCTACTATAGGGCTCTAATTTACGGAGTCATGCTTGAAGGAATAAAGCTTAAAGCTTAATCACTGCCATTTTATCCTGAGACATATCATGCATGGTATAAGCAATGCCGCCGGTATTATAACCAGAGTGTTTTCGTCCAGCGAAAGGCATCCAATCAACCCTAAAAGCGGTATGTTCATTGACCATTACTGCGGTAGCGTCTAATTCTCGTATTGCTTTGGTAGCAACATCAAGGTTTTTGGTAAACACCGCGGCTTGAAACGCATAGTCCAACGAATTAGCTTGGTCAATTGCATCATCAATGTCATCGTAACCATATACACAAACGACAGGGCCAAAGATTTCCATGGTAGAAACTTTCGCATCCACTGGTGGCTCAAGCAGCACAGTAGGTGCATAAGTACTCTCACCTAATCGTTTACCTCCTGTGACTAAGGTTGCGCCAGCAGCCACCGCTTCATCAACCCACTCTTCAACACGATCAACTTCTTTTGGACGAATCAGCGGGCCACATTCGGTCTTCTCATCAATGGCATTGCCCACAATAAGTTTTGCTGCGCCGTCAGCCAACAGTTTTGCGATAGCTTTAGCTTTACCTGTAGGCGCATAAATACGTTGTACCGACACACACACTTGTCCTGAATGATAAAAACCACCTTTAAGTAAACTTGGGATCATCGATTCAATATCAGCAGTTTCTTCAATAATAACAGGCGCAACTCCGCCATGTTCGAGCGCGCAACGTGTGCCGGGTGCTAATTTAGAGCGTAACATCCAACCAATTTTTGCTGAGCCAATAAAACTGAAAAAAGCGACTCTGGGGTCAGAGATCATTTTTTCAGAGGTTGGAATATCACAGGCAACAAAACGACACCACTGAGGAGGCAATCCTGCTTCATGCAAAATATCAACGAATGCCCTGCATGATAATGGAGTATCTCGTGCTGGCTTCACTAATACCGGGCAACCTGCGGCAATAGCAGGAGCGACTTGATGAACAATTAAATTTAATGGGTGATTGAATGCAGAAACAGCCACTACCACACCAATAGGCTCTTTGCTGGTAAAAGCTATTCTTCCCGCACCCGCTTGGGTTAAGTCCATCGGGATTTGAGTGCCGGTTAATTTTGAAATTTCTTTTGCGCAAAGCTCTACCCCATCGATAGCTCTGGTGACTTCAACTCTCGCATCGACCAGCGGCTTTCCTCCTTCATTGGCAATGAGAAACGCTAATTCATCAGCTCTTTGAGCAATAAGCTCTGCGGTTTTTTTGAGAATACTGACTCGTTCAAATGCAGGAATCCATTGATTACAGTCTTTAAATAGTTGATGAGCCGTTGATAAATATTTATCTATATCATCCCACATTACTGTTGGAATAGACTCTATGTAAGCTTGATCATATGGATTAACAACATCGAGTGTTTCAGGTACCTTATTCTCTTCAGATACATTGTTTTGTTCTACATTGTCCATAATACTATTCCTCCCAAATTAGGGTAATAAGTTGTACGTTGCTTGTTATATGCAATTAAGCGTTATATCAAACAAACTTTCTGTGCCAATTCATCAATTAATACTTTTTGATTCTCAGAGTAATCAACAGGCAATTCAACCAGGTGAACCCCGCCGGTTGTAAATGCTTTTTCATAGGTGGGAATTATATCTTTGGCACAAGTGATTCTATGCCCTGTTGCACCATAACTTTCTGCATATTTAACAAAGTCAGGGTTATTAAATTCTAAACCCCAATCAGCGAAACCTGCACTGGCTTGCTTCCAGCGGATCATGCCATATGAGCTATCATTTAAAACAGTTACCACTAAGTTCAACCCTAAACGAATCGCCGTTTCTAATTCTTGTGAATTCATCATAAACCCACCATCACCACATATCGCCATCACGCGCTGGTTTGGATTTAGCATTGCAGCCATCATAGCTGAAGGCAAACCTGCTCCCATGGTGGCGAGTGCATTATCAAGTAAAACGGTATTAGGCTGATAAGCTTTGTAATTACGGGCAAACCAAATTTTATAAATACCATTATCTAAAGCAATAATGTCTTTATCACCCATCACCTTTCTAATATCAGCAACAAAACGCTGTGGAATAATAGGGAAGCGTGCGTCGTCTGAGCTTTCTTCAATATGCACATCAATGGCGAGTTTTATCATTTCAAAATAACTGCGATCAAACTTAACTTCGCCACCGAGTTTATCTTTCAAAGCTTCAACAGAGGCCGCGAGATCACCAATGACTTCTAACTGTGGAAAATAGACTTGATCAACTTGCGCCGATTTATAATTTACATGAATAACCTTCTTGCCACCCTCTTCCATAAAAAATGGCGGTTTTTCAATAACATCATGTCCGATATTAATAATTAAATCTGCTCGTTCAATTGCGCAATGTAGATAATCGCCTGCCGATAATGCTGCAGTACCTAAAAACAAACTTGAACGTTCATCTACCACGCCTTTACCCATTTGTGTGACAAAAAACGGAATACGCGTTGAATGCACAAAATCACACATGGCAGCTCGAACATTTTGACGATTCGCGCCTGCGCCAATTAAAATCAGTGGCATTTTGGCGGCCTTTATTAACGCAACAGCCTCTTCAATCGACACATCACTGGGGCTAGCATAATAGCGTTTATGTGGGGTCATCACATGCTCAGTGCAATTTTCTGCCGCAATATCCTCAGGTAACTCTAATAGCACAGCGCCCGGTCGCTCTTCCTCTGACAGGCGAAAAGCTTCACGTACTAATGAAGGAATAGTATCGCCATGCACAATTTGTTTTGATAATTTACAAATAGGGTCAAATAGGCCAACCACATCAATGATTTGGAACTGACCCTGCTTTGACTTTTTAATTGGCTTTTGTCCGGTAATCATCAATAAAGGCATACCGCCTAAGTGAGCATAAGCAGCAGGAGTCGATAAATTGGTTGCACCAGGGCCTAAAGTTGCCATGCAAACACCTGTTTTACCGGTTAGGCGACCATAGGTAGCTGCCATAAAACCCGCGCCTTGTTCATGGCGAGTTAAGACCAATTTAATGGAAGAGTTACGTAAGGACTCAACCATATCTAAATTCTCTTCTCCGGGAACAGCAAAAATATGCTCTACTCCTTCAACTTCCAATGCTTGAACGAATAAATCAGATGCTTTTCTCTTATTGTTCTCACTCATAAGTTTTCCCTGTTCAGACTAAATAAAATGCCATAAAAAGAAAATTCTTTAATCATTAAAAGTGCGTATGGTGGTTTGAAACACGTTTAATTAAAGCGTATCTTTCCCTACTATAAGATTCTAGACCATAGAAAAAATGCTACCATTAAAGTGAACATTAAAAACTGAGATATAGCGGATAGCTTTTCGAAGTTAAAAAGTGCCTACTAAAGTAAAAATGACTGTATTGACCCAAATAACTAAACATGAATAAAGTAACTAACACCGTATTAAAAGCCCTACCGCCATTATATCTCTTAGCTTTTTACTTATTTGGCTTTACGGGCCAATTACACGCCAATGTAATTGGCACATTAACGGCAAAAACAATAAGTGACTTTCATCAGTGTGATAAAAAATTTGAATATGATGTTTATTTTCTGGGGAAAAAAGTGGGTTATTTACACCGAAAAATACAGTGGGATAACAGTACGCCCGCAGCGATTAAAGCAAGCGTAAAATCATACGGTGAAGTGACTTTTTTGTGGCTTGATTCAACTTACCAACAACAAAGTACGACGCACTACTCTCCTGAGTATCAACATTTTTTAACACCGCATTTTTCACAAACACTAACCGGCCTTAAATCAAGAGAAATGACCGCTGAAATGGCTGATGACGGGCTATCATCACGGGTAACGATCGATACTAAGGTGTCTCACTACCAACAGCAAAATGAAGAAGAGAATAATAAAGAAAACCATACATTGTATGATTTAGATACTTTAGGCGCACAAATTCGGCTGAATTTACTGCAGGGAATTACCCGCTTTAACTTGTCTCGCCAAGGCAGTAAAAAAGTTGAACGCTATCAATTTGAAGTCGCTGGGCAGGAAGTCATTACTCATGAAAAGTGGGGGGAATTAACAACCATTAAAGTGATTGAGGTGGGCGAACATGAAAATATCGTCTTATGGTTTTCAAAAAAACATGACCATCAACTGATCAAAGCAGAATTAGATATGATATTTTCTCCAGTAGTCTGGTTATCTCACTTTTCTAAACAATGTGATTCATAACGAAAACATGACTAGGTTATTCGGTTGGTGATGGTCCATACATCAACATTATTATGGCAGATAATTCAGTGCACTACCTTTAACTCCCATATCAATTATACCTGTTTCATTTAGATTGCGATCTTGTTCCGAATAAAGAACACTGTTTCTTAGGATCTTGTGATTAGATCCCCTTCATGAACTAACATTTCAAAATAATCAAATAAGCGTTTGAGCAACTTATCCTCATCGTTATATGAGTAATAACCCTGACTATATTCTCCTAAATAATCATCACAGAACCTTGGGTATTCAATAATAATTATATATCCTAGTTAATACTTCTAGATATAATGGCTAAAAAAAGCCTTTAACTTATAGCTCCCAAAAATTGATAAATGGTCATCATCAAAATAATATGATTTATTTTTATCGCCTACTAGGCATACATCCCCTTTACACATAGAGTCCGTAGGATCAATAACCATAATATTATTATACTTGCTTGCTTGTTCGATAATTATTTTGTTCGTGTTTTCTTGAAATTGATTATGTTTGACAATACTTACTGAGTTTTCATTTAATAGTGAAGATATTAAATGGCCATTCTCCATTGACCTGTAATATATTTTATCTGAGTTATGTTCTTGCATTGGAACTTGGAGCATGACTATCACTTTAATATCTGACTCTGAATACCGCTTAAAAGTAGATGCAATACCTTTGTTAAGTGCAAAAATTGAATTCGCTTTATTTCGTACTTTATTTTCTTTCGTTCCTAAATATTGCACACGACTTTCACCATAAGTCCCTTCGGTATAATAGGTCCACTTTGCCATTAAAATAACCGTATCATAGTCATTATCTATAATATATTTGATGACTTTTTCATTTAATAAATTACAATTTCTTTTAGTTTGATCTGGACGTAATGGGTATACATCTAGCAGTGGTGGACAACGGCTATAACCGGTATAAGTTAACTCTATATCCTGTTCTTTTGAAATACTTTCAATAGCAGGTAATGCTGAATATGAGTGGGAGTCACCAAAAACAAATAGTTTTTTCTTACCATCAGCTATTTTACAAAAACGGCTTAACTCATCATGTTGGTATGGTTTATCAAAACAATCATATGATTTTCTTTCGATTGATTTTAATACGCTTTCTGGTAAGGGATTCAAGTAACTATTGGGTGAATACTTAAACACCACCCCCCCAATTAAAGCAACAAGCACAACAGAGTAAAACACTCCCGATCGGTAAAAAGTAAAAGTTCCCACAGCATGATTCTTGAATTTTATTGACTCTATGTATTTATGACTAAAAGCTCCAAAAATAACAGACATTAAAATACCCGCATAAATAAATAGCGTACTTAAATTAAAATAATAAATAGTAACAACGAATGGCCAATGCCATAAGTAGATAGAGTACGACCAAGCGCCTAATTTTTGAAAAATAGTATTTCCAGTAATAAAGCTATCATAACGTTGTGCTTGAATGATAAAAAATACACCTAGTACTGGAATTAACGCTAAATATCCAGGCCACATACTTTCTTTTGTAATAAAGAAAATGGCAGAAATAATCAAAAATAAACCAAACCATTCGAGCGCTTTTTTCTTTTTATCCGTAAGAGTCAATGGATAAAGATAAGCAACACCACCAATCATCATTTCCCATGCTCTAGCAGGTAAAAGATAATAAGCAGCATCAGGCCATTTGTAGGTTGCTACAACGCAAAAGATAAATCCTAAAATAGTGCCAACTAGCACACTCATTTTCATCGCTTTGATAGACATAAACTTTCGCATGGCGATAAGCAATAATGGATAAATAATATAGAACTGCCATTCAACAGATAGTGACCATGTATGTAATAACCATTTTTCGTGTGATGCAGCGTCAAAATAACCAGATTCATTCAAATAAACAATATTGGAAACGAAAGAAATACTACTGGCAACATGCTTGCCTAATTCTTTATAGTCAATCGGATTTAAATAAAACCACCCAAAAAAAAGTAATACAAAACATAGCACCGCTAGTGGGGGAATAATCCGGTTTGCGCGGGCGACATAAAATTTCAATATAGAAAAGTTTTCTTGTTCAATCCCTTTAAATATTATTCTTGTCATTAAAAAGCCAGAAATGACATAAAACACATCAACACCAGCAAAGCCGCCCGGCATCCAAGATGCATTAAAGTGAAATAACACTACAGCTATTACAGCAATGGCTCTGAGCCCGTTTATATCGTGTCTAAACTGCAAGAAAACATCCCTATTATTTAAAAAAATCAAATCATTATATATAAATAATAAGATAATCACACTAAAATAAGTTGGATTAAATTAAGCAGAATGCCAATTATTGATTTAACTAAGTGACAATATTTGTCCTGACTATTAAGTATTATCAAAAGTCATTTTAATTCCGGAAAAAACCTAAATATGTATACCTAAGCGACATGAAGATGCAGGTTTCATTTGGAATTAGAAACGTCTTTAGGCAAGGCATTGATTGGAGATAATGGTTACTCCCTTGTCGAAATCAATAACGTAGAATAAAACGTTGCTAAACCAACCTTTTAGAGGCCTCTGAGCAATTCATGTTCTTCGTTGCTTCATTTGTTAAGGAAATGCCATTAATGAAATAAAGCGTCTTGATCATGAAATGCTCAGGCGTCCTGAAATACGCATCTTCAAGTAGCTTGGGTATGGATGTTTTGAGCCGTTATTTCACCATTGTGATGAAATTGTGATACTTCAGTGACTTTATAGCGATATCAGTCATTTATACTTAGGGTCTGTTGATCTTTCGAGATTATTTTTGCAGCGGTTTGTTGGGTATTTATACAAGGCAGAGCCTTTGTCATGTGGTT
>ERZ1027231.319-NODE-319-length-16019-cov-24.704836_pt1 | contig 16019 bp, 13 predicted proteins | sample MGYA00520866_ERZ1027231 | MGnify/ENA primary metagenome ERZ1027231 (study PRJEB33311, sample SAMEA4378411) | marine metagenome | biome: Marine biome; feature: Fjord; material: Water | collected 2014-07-20T08:00:00Z/2014-07-... | depth 75 m ...
GCGAAGCCGGACTCTGCCCCTGCGAAGGCAGGGGGTCCATCCCAGCAACGAAGTTTGGGCTTAAACGTTGGCGCCATAAGGCATTCGCTACGCTCATATGGATCCCTGCCTGCGCAGGGATGGCGGAAAATACACCAAGCCAAATCAATCGTCACCCCTGCGGAGGCAGGGGTCCATCTCAGCAACGGAGCGCAAAGTTAACACTTCCACCAGAGACATTCGCTGCGCTCAAATGGATACCTTCCTGCGAAGGTATGACGAAATGCCCTAAACACAAACGTTCCGTCACTCCTGCGAAGCCGGACACCGCCCCTGCGAAGGCAGGGGAACCATCCCAGCAACGAAGTTCGGGCTTAGACGTTGGGGTAATAAGGCATTCGCTACGCTCACATGGATCCCTGCCTGCGCAGGGATGACTTAAATTTAAATGGTCATTGCGGTAAAGGTTTGAACGTCAAGAGGGAATCAAGCTGTCGTCACCCGCACAAAGGGAACCAGCCAACCGTCACTCCTGCGAAGCCGGACTCTGCCCCTGCGAAGGCAGGGGGGCCATCTTTGCAACGAAGTACGTGTTAAGTACCGGGCGCCCAAGCCCGTAACGGAGCCTGGGCTTAACCGCGAGCGCTAGTTCTCCGCCTTATCCGATTTATATTCGTATTGGTAGTAGCCATAACCATAACCGTAGCCATAGCCTGAAGCTTTGCGTTCTACCGCATTGAGTACAACGCCTTTAACCGTAATACCATTTTGTTCAAAGCGCTGCTTGGTGACTTCCAGCTCTTTAACAGGGTTTAAGCCAAAGCGGGTTACCAGCATGGTGACGCCGCACTGGCGGCCGATAATCGCCGCATCGGTTACGGCCATAATTGGTGGCGTATCAACAATAACAAGGTCGTAGTCGGCGCTGACGGCTTCGAGCAGTTGGGTTAGGCCTTTGCTCATCAGCAGCTCAGACGGGTTGGGCGGTATTGCGCCTCTAGGCAGTATAAAAAGCTCTCCAATTTTGGTTGGCTTTATTGCGTCCTGCAATTGCACGCGCTTACTCAAAACATCTGACACGCCATTCTCAGGCCCTATATCAAACATTTTGTGCATATAACCTTTACGCAAGTCCATGTCGATTAGCAGTACGCGCTGGCCCGCCTGGGCGATGACCGCCGCCAGGTTACCGGACACAAAAGACTTACCAACATTGGGGCTGGGGCCAGAGATCATCATAATATTGTTGCTGGCTTCCAGCATGGCAAAGTGCAAGCTGGTACGCAGGCTGCGCAAGGCCTCTATGGTGATGTCGGTGGGGTTGCGCTGTGCGAGCAACGCCGTGGGATGCTGATTGCGTATTTTGCGTAACTGCCGAGCCGAGCGACGGCTGCCAAAATCCAATTTACGTTGTTCATCAGACAAAGGAATAGACGCATACACCGGCAGGCCAATGGCTTCTATGTCGTCGGGGTTTTCAATACCGCGATTCAGCGCCGCCCGCACCAAAACTAATGCCACGCCCAAGAAACCGCCGAGCAAGGTCGCAATAACAACAATAAGTGCCTTCTTGGGTTTAACCGGCTCTTCAATATTTACCGCAGCGTCGTCAATAATACGCACATTGCCCACGGTGCCCGCGCGAACAATATCCAACTCTTGAATATTGTTCAGCATTTGGGTGTAAATTTCGGTACCCACTTCTAGGTCGCGCTTTAGCCCTAATAGCTCTTGTTGGGTTTCTGGCAGGCCTTTAATGCGGCTGTTAAATTCCGTTTTACGGGCCATTTGCTCGGCCATTTGCTCCCGCCAAGCTTGGTAAGCGGGGTGGTCGCGGGTGTATTTACGATCTAGTTCAGCTTGCTGCAATTGCAATTCAGCAATGCCAGATTCAATGTCCACCACTTGGTCTAACAGGGCTTCGGCTTCGGCGCTAATGTTCACCGAGCCCACTTTAACCTGATAGGCATTAAACTTGCGCTCGGCCTCTTCAAGGTCTTTTTTAATGTTAGGCAACTGCTCCCGCAAAAAATCCAAGCTCTTTGCGGCTTCTGCCGACTGGCGCTCCACGTTTTGCCGCAGGTAGGTGCTGGCAATAACATTCAAAATCTCTTCGGCACGATCGGGCTTGGTGTCTTCTATCGATAGCGCCAAAATGCCTGAATCTTTGCCACGCTCAGATACGCCCATGGTTTCTTGAAGAGTGATAATCGCGCTTAAGCGGCGCAGGCGGCTGAGGGTGAATTGGGTGCCAGGGCGGGCGTGCAGCGTGGGTATATAAAGCTCGTAGCCCTCGGCGCGTATTAACTTACCAGCTTCGCCACTGAGTAGCGCCTCGCCATCAGGCGATAACAGCGTAAAACCAGCTTCGTCAGCAACCAGCGTATGTTCTTCATTAAACTGCGTGGCGGGCACTTCAAAGCGGCTAACTTTAATGCGCTCGCCGCCCCAGGCGTAGGAGCCAAAGCCGAGTATGGGCGAATTAAGCTCGTTAGCTTCACCGGCAAAACGCCGCGCGATGGCGCGACCAAGCACAGGAAAATAGCGGGGTTCTACTTGAATATCTAAATCGAGATTATCTACCGCCGTGCCAATCACCTTGCGGCTTTTAATAAGTTCAATTTCGGTAATAGCCTCAGACTCGCCACCAAACATTTCGGTAACGTCACTCATGCCGGGCAAGCCGGGCGACTTTTCCTCTACCTGTATAATGGCATTTGCCCTATACACGGGTGACGCCAGCAAGGCGTAGGCAATGCCAATTACCATAAACACGGCGGTAATGGCTGCAATAAGCCATTTTTGATCCCATAAAGTCGCAAATAAGGCGAGTAAATCGATTTCGTCATCTTGGGCTTGTTGTCGCGGGGCGGGGCTGCTGCTTGTATTAGCGGTCATAGAATTGAATACCAAAAATAAAAATCTGGGTGTACTGCCTGCACCCTATGTTGCAGGCAAAAATTATTCTGCATTGCTGAGCTGAGCAACATTAAGCCTACTTGCCGTCAATATCACCAACGGTGTCGGTAGCGATAATCGACGGCAGCAACTGGCTCAAAAAACGGTTCCAGCGGGTAATGGGAGCCGGTGACACATACACCACATCGCGAGCTTCTAAAGGAAAGCGATCTGCCAGCATAAAACCCACCGCCGAGCTGGCGTTTAAATGGTAAACCGTGGCGCGGTACACGGGTAGGCCAGTATTGTCGCGGCTAATTCCGGCATTGCGCAGCACATAAATGCCGCGACCATCGGCGCGGTTCTCGTTAATGCCATTGGCGGTGGCCAAGGCCTCTGCCAAGCTCGAACCATTGCGCGACATCGCTAGGCTTTGGGGGCGGTTGACCTCGCCTAGCACAAAGATCTTTTCAGCGTCGTTGCGGGGTATATGAATTAAGTCGCCGTCTTGCAGCAACACATTTTGCGACCACTGACCGCTTTCATATAAAGAGCGCAACGAAATTTGCTGGCTGCTGCCATTGCGGGTCAGGGTTACTTCCCCCCACGAGGCATTTTCACGTAGGCCGCCCTGCTGTTCTATGGCGTCGAGCAAGGTAAGCGGGTTGTTGGTAATGGGCACCACACCGGGTTTTATGACCGAGCCACTAATATAAACTTTTTGGCTTTGAAACGACGCTACCCGCACATCAACTTGGGGCCGCTTAATGACCGAGCTCAAACGATTTTGCAATAACACCTGCACTTCACCGGTAGTTAAGCCCGATACCGGCAAGTCGCCAGCATAGGGGTAAAACACCGAACCGTCGGCCTTCACCACATTGCCGCCTTCCTCTGCGCTACGAAACGAGCCAGAGGGAATGGTGAGCTCGGGGTGCTCCCACACCGTAATGGTTAATACGTCGCCGGGGCCAATGCGGTACTCATACGCCGCCAATGCTTGCTTAAGTGCTTCATTGGTTTCGGGGCGCAGGGGCGTTGCGCTCCCTAAATGGCTGAGCACGGTGGCATTTATTGGAATATAAGAAATTTCTGTGGTGGCGGGTGAATAATCTTCTGGAGTGTCGTCTATCCAAGCCGAATTCCAGCGGCTCATGCTGCTGCCCGGTACCACGGTGCAAGCAGACGTCGCCGCGACACAGGCTAAAATGAGCGAGGTTTTAAATACATTCATGCAGAGTTTCCCTGGCTGCGTATGTGTGATCCGGCCACAAATGAATGACCCGTATAATTAAAAGTAGGCTAAGCCCCCTAATAAAAGAGAGCAGTTTAGCGTGCTGGGCATATTATCGCGCTCAACAATAAAACGAAAAAGCCCATGCCCAGAAAGTGTGCCAATGATACCAGCTTAAATAGCTGGCGCCAGCGTCTGGCATTTTTCACGCCGCGCCGTGGCCCTGTTCCTTGGTGCCTTGGCGCTGTTGCCAATAAAAGCACAAATTGGGCCACAAGCGCAGCAGTAATGCGAGCAAGTGTAGGCTCAAACAAGAAAATTGCGACAAATAGCACAAGTACGATGTTATTCATCAAATGGTAGTTATTTGCCGCCACAATCCAGCCCCAGAAAATGCGCGGAAGTACGCGCGCTTAATAAAGGTTAAGCGCTATGTGTCCCGAGTGATTCTGGGCACTTTTCTAATCAATACGCCATACTGGCGTATAAATTGCTTGGCACTAGGCGGAACGAACAAGGTCAATCACGGTCAGTACAAAGCTGCGGCTTACAGTGGCGAGGGAGTGCAGCAAACGGGCCTAAAGCGGAGTAATTACCTATATTTGGGCTTGGTTTTTGCACTGTATTGGCTCAGAATTACGCGCTTCCTTAGGGCGTGCGTATTTTTTGGTGCAAAGCGCCTAGGAGCAGCTAAACTTTAACCTCCGTATTGCAGTGTATAGCCATATAGACGCTATGCATTGAGTAAGAAGTAGCATCTGTAGAGCCTTGCCAAAGGAATGCCGCGCTCCAGATGAAATAAAACGTGTAAAAGATGAATTCCTAAGCGAGGGAATTGCTGTGAATACTGAAAGAGTGAATTTGACCACCAGCCTGCCGCAATCAGGTTTTATCCGTCAACATCACTCCATGTTAATGGCGGTACATCAATTAACCGATGTGCTGTTAATTTGGGGTATATTGGCGCTGTTCGTTAGCCTTGGTGATTATGGCTGGGCGGTTTGTTATCAAATTGCCGCCTTTTTAAGCTCAATTTGTTACCACATATTTGCCCATAAAAACGGCCTGTATTTTTCATGGCGCGGGCAATCACTGTTTACCGAAGTAAAAACCGTTATTACCACGTGGCTGGTGGTGCTTGGCGCGCTATTAACCGTTGTTTTTGTATTTGAATTAAGCGAATCCTATGGCGGCGGTGTAATGGTTGCCTGGGCATTGGCCGTGCCGGTAGCAATTAGCTTTTATCGCGTGTCTGCCCGCATTGTGCTTAGAGAAATACGCCGCACTGGTGTTAACACTCGCCGAGTTGCCATTGTTGGCGCAAAAGAACCCGGCCTAACCCTAGCCAGAAGCATTTTGCAAAGTGCATGGATGGGCTTAGATGTTGCCGGATTTTTTGATAACCGCGTAATTGTGGGTGCTAAGCCACTAGACGGCGAAGACCTGCAGGTGCTTGGCGACATCGAGTTTTTAAAAGCTCAGGCCCGCGCAGGTGAATTCGACGACATTTACATCGCCCTGCCAATGCGCGAAGAAGAAACCATAAAAGACTTGGTAGAATACCTCGCTAACAGCTCTTGCTGTGTTCACATAGTGCCAGACGTGTTTACCTTTAAAATGCTTAACGCCCGCAGCCGCGAAATTGGTGGCCTGCCGGTAGTAAGTGTTTACGACACCCCCTTCGACTCCTTCGACGCCGTTATTAAACGTTTAGAAGACGTAATCTTAAGCTCAATCATCCTCTGTCTCATCGCAGTGCCAATGCTGTTAATTGCCGCAGCCGTCAAACTTACGTCCACAGGTCCTGCCATATTTAAGCAGCGCCGTTACGGCATAAACGGCGAAGAGATCATGGTGTGGAAGTTCCGCTCCATGACTACCTGCGATAATGGTGATGTGGTTGTGCAGGCCACTCAGGGTGATGTACGCATTACCAAGCTTGGCGCTTTCTTACGTAAAACCTCGCTAGATGAACTCCCACAATTTATAAATGTATTGCAAGGTAAAATGAGTATTGTTGGGCCGCGCCCTCATGCGGTAGCCCACAACGAGCTTTACCGCGACAAAATCAGTGGTTATATGCAGCGGCATTTAGTTAAGCCTGGGATTACGGGCTGGGCGCAAGTTAATGGTTGGCGCGGCGAAACGGATACGATTGAGAAGATGCAAAAGCGCATTGAGTTTGATTTGTTTTATATCCGGAATTGGAATGTTTGGTTTGATGTGAAAATAGTGCTAGGCACAATAATGAAAGGATTTGTTGGGAAAAATAGTTATTAGTCGGTGTTGGATTAAGTTTTGATAGCGGGCGCCACTCTAGCGATCGGGTCAGGTCGAGTTGATTTAAAGAAATTAAAGTTTTAGGAATGTTTTAATTATGAATGTTTTGGATTGCACCCTTAGGGATGGTGGTTATTACAATAAATGGGATTTCGATTCCGAATTAGTGAAGAAGTATTTGTCTGCAATGAGTGGGTCGGGGGTAAGCTATGTAGAGCTAGGTCTTCGTAATTTCCCGCAAGAGGAGTTTTTAGGGCCCTTCGCATATACGTCGGAGGTCTACCTTGACTCAATTTATTTACCAGACGGCGTACGCTATGGGGTAATGGTAGATGCTAAAACTATATTAAATAGCTCGCTAAGTATCGAAGAAGCAGTTGGCAACTTATTTTCCGAAAAGGCCGCTAGCAAAATTTCTTTAGTTAGAATTGCGGCTCATTTTCATGAAGTAGTAGATTCAAAAGAAATTGCTTTTCTTTTGAAAGAAAAGGGTTACACCGTTGGGTTTAACCTAATGCAGTCTGGTGGTAAGGAAAGCGAAGAGATTGCAAGCAAAGCTGCTGAGATTCTTTCTTGGAATGCGGTTGATGTGCTCTATTTTGCCGATTCACTGGGCAATATGGATGGCGACGAGGTGAAGCGAATTATTACCGCATTGCGGTCGGTTTGGCCTCATGATCTAGGTATCCATACCCACGATAATATGGGGCGAGGTTTAGATAATAGCTTAGTGGCTCTAGATAATGGGGTTAAGTGGCTTGACTCAACAGTAACTGGAATGGGGCGTGGCGCTGGTAATACGCAAACTGAAAATTTGCTAGCTGTTCTATCTGCAAAGAATAAATATTTAGATCCATCTAAGATATTTGAACTTGTTATTCAGGATTTCGAGCCTATGCAAAAAGCGTATGGCTGGGGGTCAAATTTGCTCTATTTCTTAGGTGCGCAAAATAACGTACATCCTACGTATATACAAAATTTGTTATCTGATACGCATGTGGGAACCAAAGAAATTGTTGGCGCTATTAAGTATTTAATGAGTCAAGATGGTACGAATAAATATGACGGTAAAGTGTTGGAGGCTGCATTATCGCTCACTGACGAGTCAGTCGCCCCTTGTGGTGAAGATATACGTGGGATTTTCGATGGTCGAGATGTACTGTTAGTGACAAATGCGCCCAGCGTAGGTCGTCATAAACATGCGATAGAGTTATTTATAAAAGAAAAAAAGCCGATTGTGATAGGCATCAATATTGCTCGCGTGCTGGAACAGGAATATTTCGATTATTGTTGTATATCGCATAATTTCAAATTTTTATCTGATTCCAAAGACTATGGGCTATTGTCGCGGCCGTTGATATTGCCGAAACACCGTTTCAAAGCTGAGGAGTTGGCGGAGTTTTGCGAGAATGAAGTAATCTTAGATTATGGGTTTTCGGTAGAGCAAGAGGTGTTGTCATTTACACCAACTTTTGCTGTAGCGCCTTATGACTTGACTGCAGTGTATGCACTTTCGGTAGCTTTTGCTGGTGGCGCCAAGAAAATTTATTTGGCGGGATTTGATGGATATGAGTCTGGTGATGAGCGCCAATCGGAAATGATACATGTTTTTCAAATGGCCGCTGCGTCAGAGAGCTATAAATACGGGAAAAATATAGTTTCAATTACGCCTACTACCTACCCAGTAATTAAGAGTAGCGTATATGCTGAACTATGACGATTACGACGCTGTCATATTTGATTGTGATGGAGTAATTCTTGACTCTAATAATATGAAAATAAGCGCTATGGGAAGTGCGCTTTCAGCGGCGGGATACCCTGCAACACACATACCCTGTGCGATTTCATATTTTAAAAATAATTTTGGTAAAAATAGATTTCATCATGTGAATTACTTTGTGAGTGATTTGCTTGGGTCCGCATTACCGGAAGGTACGGATTCGGAAAATTTGAAGACTGAAATCATAAGCGCGTACGCTGAGGCTGTTGAGCAAGAATATATGGAAGTTGCCGAAGCAGATGGGGTGCGAAATTTGTTAGCTTCTTGGTTCGCAAGAAGTGATCTTTATATTGCATCGGGGTCTGAGCAAGAGCAGTTACAGAGGGTAATGAAAGCGCGCAATTTAGATGACTTTTTTATAGATATATTGGGTAGTCCAGCCTCGAAAGTTGATAATGTTAGAAAAATCATTAATAAAGGATATAAAAATGTCTTGTTTATTGGTGATGCGGTTGCCGATATGCAGGCGGCTTTTGATAATGGTATAGATTTCGTTTTTTATTCTCCGTACTCAAATGTTAAAAGCGAAATGATGGAATTAAGTGAAAAGTTTAAATTTTTAGAAATTTCTGACTATCAGGTATTGTATGACAGAACCGCTTAAATACGGCGTAATTATTCCCGCTCGCTACAAATCCAGTCGTTTTCCTGGTAAGCCGCTAATTGATCTTTGTGGTAAACCTATGGTTCAGCACGTATGGGAGCGATGTGTTTCGGCGGTAGGGGCTGAAAACGTTTTTATAGCAACAGATAGTGACTTAATCTCTGTGGCCGCGAGTGCGTTTGGTGCAAACGTTATAATGACGTCTGAAACCTGTAAAACAGGGACAGACAGGATTGCTGAAGCAAATTTGCAGTTAAATTTGGATTTTATTATAAATGTTCAAGGGGATGAGCCGTTAATTAACCCCGCAGATATTTTGGCGGTTAGAGATTTTTTTATAGAAGACCCAACATGTGTTGTAAACGCTTATTGCAAGTTGAGTGACTTGGAGAATCCGCGATCAACAACGATACCAAAAGTTGTAGTATCTAAGTTTGGACGATTGCTTTACATAAGTAGATCGGTGGTTCCTTTTGGTAAAAGTGGTGAATTGCCTAGCGTTATTTATAAGCAGGTTTGTATTTACGCGTTTTCTAAGGATCACCTATCATTTTTTTATTCAAATGAAGACAAAGCCCCGCTAGAAGCTGTGGAAGATATTGAAATTCTTCGTTTTATTGAGAATGATTACAACGTGCGAATGCTTGAGGTTGGGCAGGGTAGTTTAGCGGTGGATGTGTTTGATGATGTCGCTCGGGTCGTCCGACATCTTAAAGCGCGCGCTTAATGGGTAAAGTTATACTTCTCTCGATGAGCGTGGAGTTAGTCGCAAAAGCGCTGCTGTTCGTATTTGGAATGGTAGTATCTAATCTGTATGGTCTTGAATCGTTTGGTGAGTGGGTGTTAGTGCAGGCGTATTTAGTTTACGTTTTCATGGTCATTGATTTTTCGGTTTTTCAAGTAGGGGTTTCAGAGCTTATTAAGCACGGAAGCAATAAATCGATAGGGTCTGTATTGCCTGAACTCCTTCTTTACCGATTTCTTGCATATATTTTGTCGGTTCTTGCCCTTGTCGTACTCAATGTGAGTGATTTATTAAATTCAGATGTTTGTATTGCTTTGGCGCTCACAGCCACGGCATATTTTTTTAATATTGAGTTTCTGATGCGAGCGAATAATAAAACTTTAATTGCTGCGTCACAGACCCTTTGCGTGGTCTTGGTATCATATTGTTCTTTGTTTTTTGCTCTGATATTAGGTCGGGAGATCCTAGAGTATTTTACTTATCGGTTCATGTTTGTAGGTCTGATATATGCGGGATTTGTTTGGGTATATCGTAAAGAGTTTGGGCAGCTGGGAAGTGTTTTTAAATTGAGAAGGGTGGGGGGCGCTGATTTGTTGAAGCGGTCATTCATTGTTTTGCTGGGGGGAGTATTTGCAAGGCTTTATTTTAACTCTGATTTACTTCTAATTGATGTTGAATTTGGTCAATCTGAAGTGGGTATTTATTCAGCATTAACCGTGCTTTATATCGGGGTTGTTACTCTGAAGGGTGTTTTCCTTAATGTGCTATTTCCAAGGCTGTGTGTAGACTATCGTCGAGGTGTATATCGTAAGGTGGTTGTTCGGGCAACTACGTTATTGGCTGTGGCGTTAACTCCTGTTTTTACGGCTATGTATTTTTTTGGTGAGCGCTTCATTGGGTTTGCTTATGGTGACGGTGTCTGGGGTGATGCGTACGCTAGTGTTTTTTTTTCCTCCATCATATTGGCTATTTTTATAGCAATTACTTCAATGATTCCGGTGACACTGCATGTTGTTGGGCGCAGCGGGCTTTTCTTAAAGGCAACAGTAGCTGCTTCGGTTGCAAATATAACAGGGAATTTATTGTTTTTGCCCATATATGGTTTGGAGGTGGCGGTTTGGACAACTCTATTGGCTGAGGTCATAGTCGTAGCGGTTTCGCTGCCTACTTTTGTGCTGGCATATAAAGGTAGGGGTATAGAGGTACTTTGAAATATTTGATCTTGGCACTAATTGTTTTTTTGCCTTTCCACTCTGTTTTTATAAGTGGCTTTCTTGCGATTTACGTGGTCGAGGTTAGTTTCTGGAAGGAGTTGGTGGTTGCCGCGATGATCTCAACTTTACTTGTAACCGGCCGAATAAGACTGTCATACCAAAATATAACCTTGGCTTTAGCTTCGTTGTTGATGATCATTTATTGTAGTATTCTTTTTTTTGTGGAGCCATCAGTAGGTGCGTTTGCAGGTCTTAAAAATTATATACTCCCTTGGTTGGGTTTTCTATGTATTCTCGGATCGAGATTGACCTCCAGTGATTGCAATGATTTGCTAAGGCTTTTTGAAAAGGTTGCAGTATTTTCGGTTGTATATGCACTTTTTCAAGCATATATCTTAGGTGATAGTTTTTTGCTTGCGGCTGGATTTGAACCAAATATATGGAATTCTGCAAAGTTAAAATTTTCATTTTATATAAATGAAGGGCAGATTCAACGAGCAAATGGTGGATTTGCCGGGCCAATAGTGTTTGCAGTATATCTATATATAGCAATTTTGCTCTACTACGAAAGAGTTGTAATGGCTAAAGGTAAGCTTGGTGTGGTCGGTATTATAATTTTAATTGGTTTCCTTGCAACGATGGTGCGGAGTGCATTTTTAGCATTGGCTATTGTATATGTTGTTTTCTATTGGAAAGATTTTAGGAAAATTATAAATTGGAAAAATTTGTTGTACGCGATATTTGCTATCGTTTTTTTAGTAATATTGGCTTACAAATGGAATGGTTTGTACGAAACGATCGCACAGTTTTGGAGCATGTCTGTCGGAGGGGCGCACGACCCGTCTAAAGTAGGCCATTTCTTGTCATACACAAATGGTATGAAAGCTGTTGGCGACTATCCATTGTTAGGCAGGGGGCTGGGTACATACGGCCCTTTAGCTCCTTTGTATTTCGAAAATGGGGAGGTTGTTGAGTCTACTTTACTTTCACTTTTTTTGGAGTTAGGACTGATTGGTAGCGTGCTAACTTTGCTACCTCTCTTGTTCTTATATTTGAACGAAAATTTTGGGGCAGGGCGGAAGATAATGGCAGGAGTATTTGTTATTGGATTGTTCTTGCCTATTCAATACTACGTGGAAATTAATTTACTCATGATGGTTGTTTTGGGGCTATTGATAAGGCGAAAGGTGGCTGGCAAGTGAATTCACTATTCGTTGTAGGTTCTCCGTGGCATGCGGTGTTGGCACGCGCAATTTCTAAGAAAGGCGACTCCGTTATTTTGGAGCAAACCTCCGCGGTGTCCGCGGAGGCAATAATAAAGGAGCTAGATAATAGTGGTTTGGAGGTGATTGTCTCCGTTAAATGGGACGATTTTAGTTTGAAGCGGGTAGGGTTCAAAAGAGCTTTTTTTAATCCATTTTGTATTTTTAATGCCCTTCGTAAATTGCGGAAGTTAATTCCTAGAATGAGCTATGAAAACCTTTATGTATTCAATGTCAACTCTCCATCTACGAGATTAATAATGAAGTATGCGGAGGTCGAGTCGGTTATTAAGGTTGAGGACGGTGTTTGTGATTATTTGCCTTTTCCGCTTCTAGCAGAGCATGGTCTATTAAAAACGATATTGCGTGGATTTTTTGTGAGGCTAAATAGAGCGTCGGAATTTTATTTAGCACCGAAAGCCTTAGGTTACGATCGTTCCTTATTTTTTTTTCCTGAGAAAGCACGAAAATTTGTCAATCAACAGAGTTTGCTTTCTTACAAGAAGCAATTATTGTCCGTGCTTTCTGATGATTCAAAAGATATTGATTTGGATCTTTCTAATTCTTGTGCTGGTTTGATAATTGGTCAAACCCTTTGTGAGGATGGGTATTGTGATCTTGATGATGAGGTTGACCTTTATAAACGGTGTGCGATCGCAATATATCAATCAGGTGTCCCGTCGGTGCTCATAAAGTTACACCCAAGAACCTCCGCTGAGAAGCTTTCATTAATTTTGGGGTCTATGTCGGAGTTGAAATATGTATCTGTTTCAAATGGAAGCTACCCGGTTGAAAGATTGTTAGTAAGAGGATGTTTTAAGGTGGTTGTTGGGATGTGGAGTAATCCAATTATATTGGCAAGACCGTTATTTGACATTGAATCGTTTACGATTATGCCACTTATAGCGTTAGCTTCTGGTGATCCTTTACTTTGTAAAATTGACGATTTTCTAAAAGATAACTTTGAAGATGATTATGTCACTCTTGGTGTAATGAAATGAAAATTGGGATTGACGCTAAATGGTATTTCGATGGGCCTCCCAGTGGACGCTCCGTAGTTGTAGGTTTGATCGATGCACTTATGGATCAAATTGAAGAATGTGGGCACGAATTTTGTTTGGTGGTATATCAGCGAGATGTAGCGCGAGCTTCAAATTTATTTGGAGATCGGTTTGAAGTAATTGGCGTGAGCGGGCCCGGATCAAATTTTATATCAAATGCTTTTTTCCTATCAAAGGAAATTGATCGCCATCATTTGGATTTAGTGCTTTGTCAAAACTACGGTTCGATACAGCACGCTAGTAAAACAGTTGTCTATTTACACGATATATTGTTTTTGGATTTTCCTCAGTATTATTCATTTTTTGAGCTGATTTATTATCGCCCAATGGTCTGGCTTGCAAAGGTTGCAAGGGGGGTGGTGACAATATCTAACGAAGAAAAGAACCGTATAGTTCAATATGGGATACAAGAAAGCGATCGTGTAAAGGTCGTTTATCATGGAGCAAGGGAGCCGACATTTAATTCTTTAAGCTCGGCTAGCAGAGACGAAAAGTATGTTTTTTATCTTGGCCGGTTGAATGCAAGGAAAAACATAAAAAATCTTATAGCGGCTTTTGAGTATGTTGATCCGGAGATTGTATTGGTAATCGGAGGCTCTGTTGACCACAAGTTTTTCGACGTCGAGTCGTACGTTAAGGAAGTGGGACTTGTTGCTAGGGTTCGGTTATTGGGCTTTGTCGCCGAGGTTGATATTGAGCGCTTGTACGCAAACGCTTTGGCTTTTTGCTTTCCTTCATATGCGGAAGGTTTTGGATTGCCGCCCTTGGATGCTATGGCGTTTGGTTGCCCAGTTATCGTTTCGGATGCAACTTGTTTGCCGGAAATATGTGGGGACGCCGCGTTGTACTGTGATCCCTCCGACCCGAAGAGTATAGCCAGTCAGATAAATAGTTTGGGGTCGAACACAGCGTTGCGTAAAATAATGATCGAAAGAGGGAGGGCAAGGGTCGCAAGATTCACTTGGGCGACGTCTGCAAGATCGCTTATATCTTCTTTGGAGGATTTGGGGAATGAAAGCTATAATTAACAAAGTTATTGTTTTTGTTAAGAAAGATTCTACATATAAGTTGGATGAAGCGCTGGCATTGACCGATGTGTTAATGATTGTTTTTTCTCGGGCTACTGAGTGCTTTAGAGGTCTGGGATTTTGCTTGTTATCACTTCGTAAGCCAGTGCTTTTTTTTAAAGGTAGGAATGTAAAGATTTCTCATTCAGCACACCTTAAATTTGGGTCCGGATTTTTGGTTGGCGATTACAGTAAGGTCCATTGCCTGAGTCAAAATGGCTTGGTTTTCGGTCGTAATGTATCGATAGGGAGATGTGTTGAAGTAATATCTACGGCGGTTGTCTCAAATGTCGGAGTTGGAATAAGTGTTGGTAATAATGTGGGAATAAACTCAAATTGTTTTATTGGAGGTCAAGGTGGAGTTTCTATAGAAGATGATGTAATAATCGGGCCAGGTGTTCGTATATTTTCGGAGAATCATAATTTCGGCGGCGATGGGCTAATTCGGAAACAAGGCGAAACAAGATCAAGGGTTGTTGTGGGTAGAGATTCTTGGCTCGGAGCTGGCGCAGTTTTGTTGCCAGGCGTTGTGTTGGGTAGCAAAACTATCGTAGCCGCAGGGGCCGTTGTATGTAAAAGTTTTGAGGGCGGTGTTGTTCTCGCGGGTTGCCCTGCTAGAGTCGTTAAAAGGTTTTAAATTATGCAAGCACACCAAAAACAAGTCGTACTGCTTGGTATCCGCGGGATACCTGCATGTCACGGGGGGTTCGAGACCTTTGCAGAGTACCTTTGTTTATATTTAGTAAAAAATGGTTGGTCCGTTATTGTTTACTGTCAAGTAGAAGGTCGCGGCGCGATTTATCATAGTGAATGGAATGGGGTCAATCTAACTAATATACCGGTTGAAAATAAGGGTCCTTTAAGTACAGTAATTTTTGACTTGAAGTCTGTGTTTCATTCTTTGCGCCATGGAGGAGTATTTTTAACTCTTGGTTATAATACGGCCATTTTGAGTGTAATGTATCGGCTATTCCGAAAGGCCAGTATTATTAATATGGATGGTGTTGAATGGAAACGGGAAAAATGGGGTATCGCTGCAAAGTGTTGGTTTTGGTTGAATGAACGTTTTGGTTGTTGGTTTGGTAGTCACTTAGTTGCCGACCACCCGCGGATTGAGGATCACTTAGCAACTAGGGTTAGTCGTAACAAGATCACTATGATTCCTTATGGTGGGCTGGAGGTTACAGCTTCCGATGAAAGTATTCTTTCGGAATATAATCTTGTAAAAGATAAATATACGATCCTAATTGCACGGCCAGAGCCGGAAAATTCGATATTAGAAATCGTCAGGGGGTTCTCTGAGAGGCCTAGAAATAGGAAATTAGTTGTTCTGGGTAATTTTAGTAAAGAAAATGCATATCATCGTGCAGTTTTAGCAGCGGGGTCTGATGAGGTAGTGTTCTTAGGTGCTATTTACGATATCGAAAAGGTAAGCGCATTACGTTTTTTTAGCCGAGCATATGTGCATGGACACCAAGTTGGTGGCACTAATCCTTCTTTGGTTGAATCCATTGGCGCGGGAAATGCGATAATTGCACATGATAACCCCTTTAATCGATGGGTTGCGAAAGACGGAGCACTTTACTTCGGTGGTGAGAAGCAAATCTCAGATGTTTTCGGTGATATATTTAGAGATGATCAAATGGTCGAAAGCCTTAAACAGCACACCCGTAATAATTTTGTGGAAAATTTTCAGTGGGATAATATTTTGGCTCAATACGAGGAATTATTGTCTAGCTATATAGCAGAGAAAGTCTGAGTGAAGTTTTTAGTCACCGGCGGCGCCGGTTTTATCGGCAGCGCCGTAGTTCGCCATATTTTAGCCGACACCGATGCTGCAGTCGTTAATGTGGATGTGCTTACTTATGCGGGTAATCTAGAGTCACTGCCCGGCG
>ERZ1027231.320-NODE-320-length-15821-cov-18.344983_pt1 | contig 15821 bp, 11 predicted proteins | sample MGYA00520866_ERZ1027231 | MGnify/ENA primary metagenome ERZ1027231 (study PRJEB33311, sample SAMEA4378411) | marine metagenome | biome: Marine biome; feature: Fjord; material: Water | collected 2014-07-20T08:00:00Z/2014-07-... | depth 75 m ...
ATTAGGAATGGCGCACAGGATAGCAAAACTGGTGTTAAACCACTATGGAGGATGGTGGATTGTGGGCCAGTTTTAGGGAGTGAGGGCGCTACCGCCATGTGAATACTCTTCAAGCCTTTTCACTAAAAGCTTGTGATTTGCAGTTGAAATGTCAGCCAATTTACTCACCATTCTAATTTCACTGTCTAAATACAAATCAGCCGACACTTCCTCAATGACAGATAAGATCGAAGCCAAAGCTTCATCACAAAACTTTAAATAAATTTTCATTAGTTGCCTGCCCCCTAAACCCGTATCTTGAAAATACAAATCAAGGTCAGATCGCTTTATCTCTTGTACACATCGCACTGCACCAAAATTCATGGCCATTAGGTGCTCTAACGGATATACCTGCGTTGAGACCAAATCATAGGCGGGTGTGAGTGTTAAGCGGCCGTTGTTTAAATGCAGAAATGAAAAATTCTTGGCATGGGCATCATCGTTACCGCAAATAATGCTAAAAAGTATTCTGAAACCGCATTCTTGCAAATCCTTAATAGGTAACGTGCTCTTTTCTCTAATGGTGGTAAATAACTCTTTAATCCCGGGCCCAGCTTTATATCCCGGCATTCCGGTATCTGTATTCATTTCATATTTACTGCCAGGGGGGAAACCGCATATTTGGCAAAGATCTTCTTGATGAATACGTTCAATACAGTCGCCTGAAATCTTACGATCGTATCTCTCTACCAGTAAGGCAGTATCCTCTACACCATCGGCGTTGTGGTAATCCAGTAATGTGACAGGGGCAACCGTTAAACCTGCACCGGCCGCGGCGGTCATGCAAATATACTCATTGATCACAAGGTAGGGGAATTCTTTATCGTTACGTGGAGGCTTAATGATATGAGTGGAAGGCTGGTCTAGGGAATCATAAAAATTGAGATTGCCATCATCATTTATTTCCACAAATACAGGTAGCTTAGGCTGGGCCCCGGCCAGACTCATGCGCGTTCTATTTGGCGTTCCGTCTTCTTTATGATTTTTATCATTTACGTGAAATGGATTAACTTCAATCTTGTTAATCAAGTTGCTTAGCTGCGTTCCATTTAGTTTTTTAGACTGACCCGAAGACGGTTTTAAATAGCCTATTGGGAACAATTCAATAGCACCGGCAAAATCCCCGCCCATCACTTCAATTAAACGCTGAATATCCTCTGAGTTTAAACGCAGAATTTTTTCAATTCGCTCCATAACTTTCCCTTCGGGGAAGAGGTTGCTTAAAAATATGAAGGTTTCTTTATTGTTATAGGCTTCACTTCTAATAGGGAACCGCACAGACAATATAGGTGTACCTACTACTGCATTATCAACGTAATCTTTCGAATATTGGAAGGCCATGGTGGCGTCGTCATTAAACGTTAGTTGCCCTACGTTTTTTGACAGAAGGTAAACATCAAATACAGCACTCATGCTTTAAACTCCATTTTCACACCCAGTGTATGCAAGGCGACTAAAACCTTATCTAACATCAGTGTTGGCTTGTTAGCTTCAAGATTAGATATGAACTTAGTAGAGAGGCCACTAAACCCTGCAAGTGATGCCTGTGTGAAGCCGAGAACGGACCTGCTTTCTTTTACTAATTTACCAAGGTCAATATCTTTGCTGATAGGGTACAAACGAATGCCAAGGGTAGAGGTAAGGGCTAAAACCTTATCGAGTTGAACGCTTGTTTTGCCGCATTCAAATTGCGAGATAAATTTCACGCTCACATTTGCATACATTGATACGGTGGCCTGATCTAAACCCAGTTCCTTTCTCTTTTGATTGCAAAGCAACCCTAGGGAGCTGGCATCATGTGTTGGTTCAACAAACATAAATCCCTCAATAGAAGTCAGTTTTACCGTACGGACATATTCTACACATAATAGGAGTATATAGCAGGGGTTTAACCGTACGTACATATCTTATGGAAAATAGGCTAGGTTTGGCGCTTATATTACCGTACGGACATATTTTGTATGAAATAGGGAGGGGTGGAACTGATTTAACCGTACGGACATATTGTGAGGGATGGTGGTTACAGGGCGTTAAATTGTTAAGAGAATGGGCGTGATGAAGCAGTAATAAGAGGGGCAGAGCTTAAGGTGATTGCCCTGTTGGCGCGGCCATTGATATGGGTCACTCCTCTTTGTTAAGAACTGTAAATCCCCATAAGCCATATGGTGAATTACGTCACAATCTTGTATAAAGGTGTGAATTTAGGAAAGCGTACCAGTTTTGCTGGTTTTTTCTTCGGAATTCATTGTTAAGTAGTAGGGCGCAATGAACTGCGCTTTTGTGCTGATACAAGAGTGGTTGGCTTAGGTTGGAGTGGTTGGGTACATGGATAAGTTAGAACATCTTAAAGTAAAGTTACAAGCCTTCGCTGACGAGCGCGACTGGGATCAATTCCATTCCCCTAAAAATCTTTCTATGGCATTAAGCGTTGAAGCATCTGAGTTAATAGAGTGCTTTCAATGGTTAACCGAAGAGCAATCCCAAAAACTATCCCCAGAGCAACGCCAAGCAGTCATTGATGAAATGGCCGATGTTCAAATCTACTTACTACGTTTAGCCACCAAGTTAGATGTAAACCTGCTAGAAGCCGCTGAGCAAAAGATAGTCAAAAATGCAGGGAAGTACCCAGCAGACAAAGTAAAAGGCAGCTCAAAGAAATACACCGAATATGACGCGGACGACAAATGATCGTCTACTCCGCCACCAAACAGCAATTCGTAGATGACGTGCGTGCCAATGCCATAGCCGACATCATAGAAGGGGAGGTCGCCAGAAAGCTAAACCGCAACTCCCCACGAAACGAATTCATCTCGTGGCAAAACTCCCTGCAATACATGTTCAACGTATTGCACGACGATGACATACCCGCATCCGCTGGGGTATCCATAGAATACAATATTCCCCTAACCAATCGCCGTGTCGACTTCATCCTCACCGGTAAAGACGCCAACCGCCAAGACACCGCCGTTATCGTCGAATTAAAACAATGGCAAGAAGCCCAAGTCACCAGCAAAGACGCCATCGTAAAAACCCGCTTCCAGCACGGCGAACAAGAAACCAATCACCCGTCGTATCAAGCATGGTCTTATGCCGCATTAATACAAGACTACAACCAAACCGTACGTGACGAAGCCATCACCTTGCAACCCTGTGCCTACCTGCACAACATGAAATCAGCCCATGCCATTAACGATGCCTTTTATGCCGAGCACATAAAAAAAGCCCCGGTATTCATCTCACCCGATGCACTCAAACTGGCCGAGTTTTTAAAACAATCGGTGAAATACGGCGATAGCGATAACATCATGTATCGCATCGAACACGGAAAAATCAAACCCAGCAAAAACCTAGCCGATGCCTTGGTCTCCATGCTCGATGGCAATCCAGAATTCCTGATGATAGATGAGCAAAAGCTAGTTTTCGAGACCGCCCTAGACCTTGCCCACAAAGCCCAGCAAGGCAACAAGCAAACCCTCATCGTAAAAGGCGGCCCAGGCACGGGTAAATCCGTAGTCGCCATCAACCTATTGGCCGAACTCACCAAGCGTGAACTATTAACCCAATACGTTTCTAAAAATGCCGCCCCCCGTGAAGTATTTAAAAAAATACTCACCGGCAGTCGCAAGAAAACCCACATCGACAACATGTTCAAGGGCTCAGGCAGCTACATAGATACCACCGAGAATACCTTTGGTGCATTGCTGGTGGATGAAGCCCATCGCCTAAACGAAAAATCAGGCCTGTATGGCAACTTGGGCGAAAACCAAATAAAAGAACTCGTCGCTGCTAGCCGCTTTAACATCTTTTTTATCGACGAAGCACAGCGTGTCACCTTAAAAGACATAGGCAGTGTAGAAACCATTAACTACTGGGCCGACAAACTTCAATCCACCGTTACCGAATTGGACCTATCATCACAGTTTCGCTGCAATGGATCAGATGGCTACCTAGCGTGGATTGATAACACCCTACAAATTCGAGAAACAGCAAACACCACATTAGAAGACATAGACTACGACGTAAAAGTCTTCGACGACCCAAACGAGTTACGCAAAGCCATATTCGAGAAAAACCGCGTCAATAACAAAGCTCGCATGGTGGCAGGGTATTGCTGGGAGTGGGCCAGTAAAAAAGACAAAACCGCCATGGACATCATCATTCCGGAGTTTAACTTTGAAGCGCAATGGAATTTAACCGATGACGGCAGCCTGTGGTTAATAGCAGAAAAATCCGTCGAACAAATTGGCTGTATACACACCTGTCAAGGCCTAGAACTGGATTATATAGGCGTGATCATAGGCAACGACTTTGTCATCCGCGACGGCGAAGTCGTCATACAACCGTTAGAACACCCAGGCAGAGACAAAGCACTCAGCGGTATTCGTGGCCGATTAAAAAAAGAACCCAAGGCAGCACTGGCCGCAGCTACAGAAGTGATTAAAAACACCTACCGCACCCTAATGACACGGGGCCAAAAAGGCTGCTACATATACTGCACCGACCAAGAAACCCGAGAACACTTCCAAAAAATAACCAGCCGACAGCTAGAGCAAGACGAAACCTTAGAAGCAGAAGAAAGCAGTTTCTATAAAGGCTTAGATTTACCAGTGGTCAGTTTCGAACAAGCAAAACCCTATCAAGGCTATGTGCCCATTTTTGATTTAGAAATCGCCGCAGGCGGCTTTAGTGATCAGCAGGGTTTAGAAAACGCAGGCAACCCAGAAGAAAGCGAATGGGTTCAGCTACCAGAACACATCAATACCACCGAAGGTATGTTCGTTACCCGTGTAGTGGGCGAGTCCATGAACAAACGAATCATTAATGGATCTTGGTGCTTGTTTAAAGCCAACCCCGGCGGCAGCCGTAATGGCAAAATTGTATTAGTACAGCACCGTGATATTGAAGATCCAGATCATGGTGGTACCTATACAGTTAAAACCTATCACAGTGAAAAAATTGAAGAGGATGGTGTGCTGGTTAATCAGCGCATTGTGCTTAAGCCAGAAACCAATGCTTATGGGTATTCGCCGATTGTTATTGAGAATGGTGATGAAGATTTAGTCGTGGTTGGTGAATTTTTACAACCAATTTAAGAAATTTATTTTAAACGGAGAAAGATATGCAACAGGAAGATCCATCAAATATTTCAGGAATTATAGCATTGGTAATTTTTTTATTGCCGATTGTTATAGCATTCGTGTATGGCTTTAAAGCTAAGCAATCTAAGAAGAAACTTAGCAGTGCAGAGATTAGCATTGCTGAGCTAGAAACAAAAAATGAACAGTTAGTAAATAAGCTTGCTCCAATAACAGATGTAGAGAAAGAAGCCTCAATATTACAAGCAGAAGCTGATGAACTAAAAAAAGCTGCAAAGAAAGCTCTACATGAAGCTAAGTTAAATGCTGAAGGCCTTATTGCTGAAGGACGAACGGAGGCTGATGAACTAAAGAAAGTCGCCAAAAGTGCACTAAATGAAGCGAAGTTAAAGTCTGAAGACTTGATTGCAAATGGACGAGCAGAAGCTGAACAAGCAATTAGCTATGCAAATAAGCGAGCGGAAGAAATTGCAGGAGAAGCGCTAGAAGCTAAACAAAAATCTGATAGTTATGAGTCTGCGATCAAAGCAATGAAAAATACCATTGAGGGGTATAAGGATGACTACATTATCCCTAATCACTCCGTACTGGACGACCTAGCAGATGAGTTTAGTCATAAAGAAGCTGGCGAACAATTAAAACAGTTGCGTAAGCGCGTTAAAGCAATGGTAAAAGAAAATCGTGCTGCCGATTGTGATTATGCGGAAGCTAACCGAAGGGCTTATGCCATTCATTTTGCAGTAGATGCTTTCAATGGGAAGGTTGATTCAGCATTAGCAAAAGTTAAGCAGGATAACTTCGGAAAAATAAAACAAGAAATTATAGACGCTTATGCGCTGGTTAATCACAACGGTGCGCCATTTAGGAATGCCCGTGTTTTGCAGGAGTATTTAGATACTCGGTTAGACGAATTGAAATGGGCTGTAGCTACCCATGAATTACGTCAGCAAGAGCTGGCCGAGCAGAAAGCCATTCGGGATCAAATTCGAGAAGAAGAAAAAGCACGTCGTGAAATGGAAAAAGCTATTAAAGAAGCAGAAAAAGAAGAGCGTTTACTGCAAAAGGCATTAGATAAAGCCCGTAAAGAATTGGCATCCGCATCAGAAGAACAGAAACAGCAATATGAAGCCTTGTTAGCTGAATTAGAAGGTAAATTACATGAAGCGGAAGAAAAAGGGCAGCGCGCTATTTCCATGGCGCAACAAACTAAGCGTGGCCATGTATACGTTATTAGTAATATAGGCAGCTTTGGTGAAGAGGTCTTTAAAGTTGGAATGACGCGCCGCTTAGAGCCAATGGATCGCGTAAAAGAGCTTGGTGACGCATCGGTGCCATTCAGCTTTGATGTGCATGCAATGATGTACAGCGATGACGCCCCAGCATTGGAAAAGTCATTACATCGAATATTCAACGGTCAATCTGTTAATAAAGTTAACCCTAGAAAAGAATTCTTTAGACTGCCTTTAAGTGAAATTAGAAAAGCAGTGGAGACTGAAGGGGTGGAGGATATTCATTGGACACTGAAAGCAGAAGCTGCGGAGTATAGAGAGTCAATTGCTATTTCAAACGCCAATGCACATGAGGTCACAGAAAAAGAAGAGCTAGCGATGGCCTAGTCGAGGGTCTTTGAACCGCCGCATCATCAATGGATCTTGGTGTTTGTTTAAAGCCAACCCCGGCGGTAGCCGTAATGGCGAAATTGTATTAGTACAACATCGTGATATTAAAGATCCAGATTATGGTGGCACGTACACAGTTATAACGTATGACAGTGAAAAATAGAAGAAGGTGGTGTGTTGGTTAATTAGCACTTTGTGCTTAAACCAGAAACCAATGCTTATGGGTATTCACCGATTGTTATTAATAATGATAGTGAGGGATTGGTTTTGGTTGGTGAGTACCTTTCTACCCTATGAATATTAAAGTTATACAAAATTTTCGTTTTAAAAGTATAACTAAAAAGCATTGGTAGGCGATGGTCGAAATAGAGGAAAAAAATTAAAGTGATGATGACCAAAAGAGGAGGTGCTTGCGTTCAGAATTTCCCTTTAAAATTGTTCTAAATTTTTCACGGATCACTAGGGTGGATAAGGGTACAAGTATGGCCTATGAAAAAATAGTTGTAGGTGAGTTAATAATTTCCAAAAGACAAGACCGATCTTTTAGTTAAGTGAGTCGTGTTCTAATTTGGTGTATTGAAAACATAATAAGGAAGTATTTAATTGAGAGTAGGTCGATTTACTATAAATGACGTTCTGTGGGATAGTTTAAGGGATTGCCAGAAAGGGAGCATTCAAACTGCATTGAGTTATGTAAGTAGCCCATTAAACGAAGAAACGAAGTCGTGTTTGATTAGCTTGCCTACAGGTGCAGGTAAATCAGGTGTGATAGCTGTCGTTAGTCAAAAAGTAACGCAGAACAGGGTTTTAGTTCTATGTCATCGTAGGGCAGTATGTGATCAGCTTTATAGTGATATTAATGGTGACTTTTTTAATGAGCGTGCTGAAGGTGAAAGTTTTACCTTAAAGCAGGTATTTAAATCTATTGATGATACTTCGGAAGATGGGGTATATATCTCAACATTTCAAAAGCTTCAGACCTTTGATCAAGCTCAGTTAGACGATTTAAAACAAAATATTGATTTAGTAATTGTCGACGAAGGTCATGCGGAACCATCTCCCGTATGGCGAAATTTAGTTCGTGATATCGGTGCTCATAAAATAGTTATAACAGCAACGCCTTATCGGAACGATCTTTTTCAGTTCGATATTGATGCTAACTCAAGCTATATATATACATTTTCTAAGGCATTAGAAAGCGGTGTTTTAAGAGAACCATATTTTCAGACAGTTTCTTCTGAAGATTTAAAAACATCTATTCGTCAGTTTATTGAAGATAACCCCAGCACTAAATGCATTATCAAATGCAATAAATTCAGTGATATAGAGCACTACTATGAAGAATTAAATGATGACTTCAATTTATTGGCAATTCATGAGCAGTTTGCAGGTAATCCGAAAGAGAACGTTAAATCATCTGTCCCCAGCAAGTTAAAGGACAGCGAATATGAAGTAATTATTCATCAACGAAAATTAGATGAAGGCGTTGATATACCTCAAGCTAAACTTCTAATTCTTACTTATGCCGTTAATAGTGGTAGGGAACTTGTACAAACAATTGGAAGAGTGGTTCGCCTATTTGGAGAAATAGAGCCAAAGGTTATAGAAATAGATCAAAACAGTAATTCACAGATATGGGAAAATTATAGGGACTTTGATAGGTCCTTGAGTAATCAAGCTGCGGTTAATAGGTTTATCAGATCACTCGATACGAATAGTTTAATAGGAAATTATTTGGAGTCATTTCCTGAGTACAGCTATTATGGTAATCGTTTTTTAAGTAAGTTTGATCTGAATAGCTTTGATCCTAGTGAGTCTTTAAATATTCCTACTGCTTCGATCTGTTTTTTGAGTAAATCAGAAGGCTTTGACCTCCAATTAATGTCTGATAATTTGTATTGGCGTTGCAATAATGCAGGTGAGCTTGTTAAACAATTCGACACAGAACTGGATATTAAGGTTGTTGTCTCCATTGCTTTCAATAAATCAAAATTTTTGAAAGATCAATTCTTCTTTGAACCTTCTTTAGAAGTCACTTTATTTAAAGAGTTGTCACAGGGAATTGTTGCTCTTTATGATAGTCGCGGACGTAGATTTGTATGGGATAAAAAACTTAAGCTGGGTTCAGCTATTTCGCAAGATAAATTAGTTTCTATGATGTCACGAGGTTACACAGCAAAAGTTAAGGAGGCGAGTAGCCGATCCGTAAGCTCCGCTAGAAAGCGACCAGAGGGTGTCGCAGTTAAAGCGCCAAATCTTGATGAAATAGCCGATATACAAAATAATGTATCTTATCGCTTATCAACTATGAAATTCGATATTTACGATCGACTTAAGGCTAAATCAGGAAGTTTTTATGTTGGGGTTGATTCAGGTCGGATTACAGATCAAAAAGACAAATCATTTGACTTGACTGAGCTTAATGAATGGTTAGAGACAGTTGAAAGTGTAATAACCCAAGATCATAGGGTTGATAGCCATCTGGTACATTCTTTTGCTAAGCCAATTGATGTTGATATTAGATTAAGAGTTGAGAGTGTAATTTTTGATTTCAGTAGCTTTGAATCGCCCTTTAGAATTGTCGTTAATGGAGATGTATTAGAAGTAGATAATGACATTATTTATCGCGAATGTTCAAATAGCTTTGAATTAATTGTTGGTAATGAAAATACAAAGATAGATGTTTCTATTCAAAATGAAGAACCATTTTTGATATTTAATTCAGCTGCGACTATCGTGCGTTTATGCCAGGATGGAAATCCGGTAGATGAAGATTTCATTCGATTTTTAAATGATAAATTACATAAAGCATTATTAGAAAATGGTATAGGGTATTCACAAGGTAAATTTTATCAGCTTTCGTTACCTGTAGAAAATGAATTTGATTTTTACAATTCACAATTGGCAAATGTAGTTGTTGGTCTAGATTCATTGTTAGGTGAGAACTTGGACGAAAAGGGTTATCAAGATGGTGTATATCGAATTGTTGATCAAGGCTTTAGTCCTGCTTCGATTTTTTATCTACTAGATCAGTTGAAGGAAAATCACATGGATAACCCGTCATATGACGATCTAGGTCCATTCAATCAGTATCTACCAGCAGCTGATTTAGTTCTCAATACTGATATGGGCACGGAACCCGCGGACTTTATTATATCTTCGCCATCAAAATTAGCTTATGTCCATGTGAAGTGTGGTAAGTCAGCAATAAGGCCAGAGTCTTCAGCCGGTGGACTTGCAGAGGTAGGTTCCCAAGCGATTAAAAATATTGAAATGTTAATTAGTGGTGATAGTAACCTGAAGGCCGCTAACTGGACGGAGCTATGTGGTCCCTGGCCAAAACCAAATGCAGCAGAACTAATGGGTGAACGGATTAGGCTGTTTAATGGGCAGTCATTCACTGCTAATAACACAGAGGAAAGGGAGCAAGCTCTAGAAGATGTATGGGAGCTAGTTGCGCAAAGAAGGCGCTCCACAGCAGTAAAAAAAGAAGTGTGGATTGTTGCAGCTAATAGCTTTTCAGTGAGCGATTTTTCTACGCAGTTAGCTCTGGGCCATAATGCCCGGAGTGAGTCGCTACAAGCGTTCCAGTTAATACAGAGTTGGTTGTCGGTAGCTCATAGTCATGACGTTGGGCTTAAGATATTTACATCTCCATAAATACTAAAAGAGTGTTGATTGATATGGCTGCGAGTAAAATTTATAAATATTTCAACATCAATAAAAGTGAAGAAGGTCTTATTTATTCACTAGATGCATTGATACATAACTATGTATATGCATCCCCACCCTCTATGTTTAATGATCCATTTGATTGTGCTGTTCAAGCTGAGTTGGATCTGACCCCCATAGTATTAACAAATTACTATCAATCAAGAGGCGTTCTTCAAGAAGAAATTGAGGATCGTCTATCCTACTATTTTAATGATACTGGTCACCTTACTGAAGCAGGTTATGTGGAACAGGATTCATTTAAGAAGCAAATCTCATCAATGAATCAAGACTTAGGAGTTACGTGTTTTAGTCGGCAACCATACAACCCTTTGATGTGGGCGCATTATGCAAATAACCATAACGGTTTTTGCTTGGAGTTTGATATAGGAGGCCCTTTCAAATCAAAGCAAATAGAGGGTGGTAAAGGGTTGCATATTTGGGGTGAAGTTGAATATGCAAAAAGTGGTGATCTGCCAAAAGTAGCTTTGTCAGATTTTCTAAATGGAACTTTAATAACTTTAAATCTTATACTTCAAAAAGGTGGCCGCTGGAAGTATGAGGAAGAGCGAAGATTAATTATATCTGCGAGTGACGTAGAGGACCGCAAGGTGATTTATGCTCCAGAACTGCTTACAGGTATTTATTATGGTATTAATATTGACACGGCTTTAAAGGCTGAATTGAAGGCTATCTTAGATTCTAAGTATTCTCACGCAGAAGAGCATGAATTAAAAGTGTCTGATAAATATTATTGGTTGGAAAAGGTTTAGTCTGTAAATATATTCTTGTGTCTAGTAATAATTTATACAAAGTACATGTTGGTGTAGATTTAATTTACATCATAATTTTGACACAACAGTTTATCCGGTGGACGACGTACTCCATTTAGTGATAACAGTTTTTAAATGGTGATGGGATTTGAAGAGCATTAATGTTACCGCAGCAATCCTTATGGTTAAGGATAGAGTTTTGTCGGCTAAACGCTCGCCCGGAAAACACCTAGCTGGCCATTGGGAATTTCCCGGTGGCAAGATCGAGGCGGGTGAAACCCCAGAACAATCCCTAAAGCGTGAGCTTAAAGAAGAATTTACTATTGAATCTGAAATTGGTGAATTCGTAGCAGAAAGTATCTTTGATTACGGTGATAAACGCATTCGTCTTTTAGCCTATAAGGTAAAACACGTATCGGGTGAGTTTCAGCTGATAGACCACGATGAAATTCGTTGGTTGCCTATTGAAGAGTTAGATAGCTTAAAGTGGGCACCTGCGGATCTACCTATTATTGAAGCGTTAAAGCAGCAAGCCAAAGCTCAGCCTATGGCTGAGCTCTAATTAATGTTGCCGCAGATGTTCTTACTCTTAAGGATATATTTTTGTCTTGTTAGTACTTCAGGTTTTATATGGATTTAGTAAATGTCATCTAACACGCTTTTAATTAACGCCGCCTTTGAGCAAGTTAAAAATCTAGAGCTTATTTATGGCGATGCAATACCTTCTTCTGTTATTGAGGAGGGTTTTACGTTTAGTGGTGAGAAGGTCTTATTGCTGAATCGTGTGCGAGGTATTTTTAAGCCAAGGCAAATGGCTGAAGGTGTTTTAAGCATTAAAACCACGATTCCCCGTGATGGTGGGGTTAATATTTATAACGATCAATTAACGGATGATGGTTATTATCAATATTCATTGCAAGCGGGTGACCCAAGGGGGAGTGGGAATAAATGCTTATGGCAAGCATATGAAGCAAAACAACCCTTTATTTACTTTCACGCAATAGCCCCTGCTGTTTATAAAGCCTTATGGCCTTGTTTTGTTGATAGTATTTTTCCTGACGAAGGTTTTGCGCGTGTACTAGTCGGTATCGCGAAGCCTAGCTTTACGACCCATAAAATTGAATACAGTATTCCTGATGAAATCGAGAGCCGTTACAGGGTGCGTGAAAGCAAGGTTCGACTACACCAAGCAGCCTTCAGAAGTGTTGTCTTAGATGTGTATGGTAATCGTTGTGCAGTCACCGGGATGGTAGAACCCAAACTAATTGACGCAGCGCATATTATTCCCGATGCCGAGGTAGGTACTTCGCAGTTAATTAACAATGGCATTGCACTTAGTAACCTTCATCATCGCGCCTATGATAGAGGGCTTATTGGAATAGACCCTGATTACCGAATTCATGTAAGTGAGGAGCTAGAGTCAAAAGATGATAATGACTTCATAAAAAATGCATTTATGGCTTATGATCAAAAACCGTTATTTCTCCCATCAAATAAAAAAACTAGACCAGACAAGGATTCATTAGAACAACGCTTTGAGCGTTTTAAGAAATTAAATGGCATGTCACTTATTGGTTGAATAACGCTCAAGGATTTAGAGGTTAAACTTAAATGGTATTATCAATTGCAGCACGTATAGCTTACGGCACTGAATTAAAAGAAATGTCTCGTATTGATGTGGAGGCGTGGATGAAGGCATGGCTTGAACGGGCTTTCCCTATATATAAAAACTCTTATGATGCTTTTATGGGGTTCATAAAAGAAAAGAAAACCCAGCACCATGATATCGACCTTGAAGCTAACTGCTTTTATGATTGCTTAGTAGTTACCAGAGAGGCTACCAGCAATAAAGAGGTAATGGCTGGTATTGCCAGTTTAGCAATAAGCCCTGTAATGAAACCTGATGCCATAAAAATGGTGGCAGAGATAGATATGCAGCTCTTAAAGGTTGAATCACGCTGTATTACTAAAGATGGTATTAGTTACATTGCTGAAGATGACCTTATAAAATTCATTAAGATTATAGTAAAACTAATTAAAGAGGTTGCGGCTGAATTAACATCAGTAATAGAAAAAACTATTGAGCCATTTAATAGTTTTATTCAAGATTTTGATAACACTATCAAGATAGATTTAATTGATGGTGACTATCACCTTTTAGTTGAGCAGAAATTAGAGGATGTAGAAACCAAACTGAATAAACTTCAGAAAGAAACATATAAAGAAGATAGTTCATATTTGAAACCATTAACTAATGAACCTGCTGTATATGTAATATGTGACAAGTTAGATTTAGCTAATTATGTCGTAAATAGATGGAGTGAAAAAATACATCTCACCCCATCCGCAAAGGATAGTCTTTTGAACTCAGGTTATTCAAACTTAAAAGCATTGCCTCCAATTTTTGATATCTTGGGTATGGGTTTTCATGATGCATATAAAAACCATACAGGAATCGAGAGTTCTATTGATAAACTAATAGATTTGAATGCGCAATTTAAGCCTAAGCTGTCAACTACCTCTAAATCAAAGCATGCAATATTTCAAACCCGATATAAATCCCGAGTAGCCAATTTTGACCGGCACATCTGTTTAGGTGGCTCCTTATCGCCAGAGCGTTGCTTTAGGCTGCATTTCGAGTGGGATGCGGTGGAAGAATTAATTGTGATTCATCACGCAGGTAATCATCTACCTATGTCAGGAGACAAATAGATAAATATGTATGAGTGGGGCAGTTTGATTTGGTTAACCTTTAAACCGCCAACCTAGCCCAATCCCCGTTTTTTATCTATCAATGTATATCTATGAAAAAGCGAAAGCAGTTGCATTGGTGTTGTAATTAATTAAGTTTATATCTCAATATTTTTAGTAAATATTAGTCTATTAAATAACCAGTTTCCTCGCCAGTTTCCTTCTAAATACGTTAAAATTAACACTGTATTAAATTACAGTGTTGGTGGCTTATGTCTGCTTTAAAAATCAATCATGAACCTGATGAATCTTTTGATAACTTTTCAAATAACTCTTCAAATAACTCCCTAAATAGTTCTACCGATTATAACGATCAACTGGCCGATAAAATTACAACGTTGGCTGGGCAGATTAATGCTGCTAATTATCGGTTTCTAAAATTAATTGCCGAATTTGATCGTCGTAAAGCTTGGGCTGGTGCGGGTATTCGTTCTTGCGCGCATTGGTTGAATTGGAAATGCAGTATTGCAATGAGCGCCGCCCGCGAGAAGGTTAGAACAGCCCGTGCGCTTGATGGCTTACCCGGAATCAATAGTGCTTTTGAAAAAGGTGAGCTGAGTTTTTCTAAAGTACGTGCCATGACCCGTGTTGCAACCGTAAAGAATGAGTCGCACTTATTAATGATTGCGCAGCATGGTACGGCGCAGCACATGGAGGCCTTGGTTAAGGCCTTTCGTAGTGTCACGCGTGCCCAGGGTGCAGCAGCGATAGAGCAGGGGCAAGAAAATAAGTGTGATCAGGCCCGTGATCAACGTCAGCGAGATAATCGTTCGGTTTCTTGTTTTCAAAATGATGAAGGTATGTGGATTATTAACGCTAAGTTGCCAGCTGAAGAAGGTGGCGTGTTGGTGAAGGTGCTTAAGGAGTTAGGCGATCAGGTTGCAAACCTAAACATGGGGCCTGCAGAGCAGAAAAGCGTTTCAGCGGAAACGCTTTGTGATATTTCATCCGCCGATTCTATAACTTTCCCTCAGCGTCGGGCTGATGCTTTAGTGGCGTTGTCTGAACATTATCTTGCAAGTTGTACGGATTCTTCGCTGCCATCGTTATCATCTTTAAAGGCCGCTGAGCGTTGTCAGCTTGTATTGCATGTACGCGATACTAAAAACGCAGATTCTAATGTTAATTTAGATGGGCGCTGGTTGTTACCTGATGCAGCGCGGCGCCTGGCTTGTGATGCGGGCTTGTTGGTTGTTAAAGAAGATGGGGCGGGCAATGTATTGGATATTGGCCGTAAGTCGCGGGTTATTCCAGCGGCAATGTCGCGGGCGCTAGAGATTCGTGATGGCGGTTGTCAGTTTCCGGGGTGTTGTGAATCTCGTTATGTGGAGGGGCATCATATAAAGCATTGGGCTGATGGTGGTGAGACTAAGTTAGATAACTTGGTAACGCTGTGTCGCTATCACCATAGAGAGTTGCATCGTGGCGCTTTTTTCCTTTCACTTAAACCACAAGCCATCCATTCTAAACAGGGTAAGGTCGTGCGCTTTGCTGAGCGTTTATGTTTCTCAACAGTACAGCGGCATTTTAAATCGCCTTTTAGTCCCTCTAAAGACATCCAGATTGCTGCCAACCCTACCAAGTTTACGTGTGCGTGTTGCGACTTTTCTGAATTGGAGAAAACCTTAAATAAAGAGGTGAGCGAACCAATTACTAAGAAAACAGCGGTAAGCAAGTGGTTGGGTGAGAAAATGGATTTGAGTATGGCGGTGGATGGGTTGTTATATGCACGCTGTGGTGAGTGACAACACTTAGCAAGCTTTCATACTCAGCTTTTTGCTTTTCTCTATTTACTTAACAGCCCGCTTTTCACTCCCCCGTAAATGCTTTTT